>JAESFO010000271.1_pt1 | contig 85330 bp, 79 predicted proteins | sample 9269421 | NCBI WGS metagenome assembly JAESFO01 (sample SAMN14502839, study PRJNA617101) | algae metagenome | isolation source: Nostoc desertorum CM1-VF14 and co-occurring heterotrophs from rocky... | place: USA: Clark Mountains, San Bernardino, California | collected 2000-06-05 | reverse complement strand
TCATCAGGTTGGCGGTGGTCGCATCGACCTTGAGCTGCGCGGTCAGGAAGAAGAGCGCGTAGAACTGGCCCGAGTACCAGACCACGGCCTGGCCGGCCGTCAGGCCCACCAGCGCCAGGATCACGATCTTCAGGTTCTTCCACTGGCCGAAGGATTCGGCCAGCGGCGCCTTCGAGGTCTTGCCCTCGGCCTTCATGCGCTGGAACGCCGGCGATTCCGACAGCGACAGGCGAATCCACACCGAGATGCCCAGCAGCAGGATCGAGACCAGGAACGGAATGCGCCAGCCCCAGTCGTTGAACACCGCTTCGCCCAGGCCTTCGCGCACGCCCAGGATCACGATCAGGCTCAGGAACAGGCCGAGCGTGGCCGTGGTCTGGATCCACGAGGTGTAGGCACCGCGCTTGCCGTGCGGCGCGTGCTCGGCCACGTAGGTGGCGGCACCGCCGTACTCGCCGCCGAGCGCGAGGCCCTGCAGCATGCGCAGCGCGATCAGGATCACCGGCGCCGCGACGCCGATGGTCGCGTAGCTGGGCAGCAGGCCGACGATGAAGGTCGACAGGCCCATGATCAGGATCGTGACCAGGAAGGTGTACTTGCGCCCGATCATGTCGCCGAGCCGGCCGAACACGATGGCGCCGAACGGACGCACCAGGAAGCCGGCCGCGAAGGCCAGCAGCGCGAAGATGAAGGCCGCGCCCGCATCGAGGCCGCTGAAGAACTGCTTCGCGATGATCGCCGCGAGCGAACCGTAGAGGTAGAAGTCGTACCACTCGAACACGGTTCCCAGCGAAGAAGCGAAGATGACCTTCTTCTCCTCCGCCGACATGGGCCGGGGGGCCGGATGCGGCACTCCCCGTGAATCTAGTGTGGCTGCCATTGATCGTCTCCTGTGTATGCGTTCATGCGGCGCCCGAATTCGGGACCGTGGGGCATTCTTGGAGGCGCGACTGACCCGAGCCTTTCGCGAAACTGAACGGGCGCTTACGGATTAAGGTGAAACCCTTGACGCCCGTTTCAGCCTGTAAGAAATGCGGCGTGGCTGCTGAAGATGCTCAGTTTTTGCTGCTGCGCAGCAGGGCCGGACGCTGGTCGGCCCCGGCCCATTGCGGGCCGTCGAACCAGGCATCGCCCGCGAGGTAGGCGCGCAGCATCGCGAGGCCGTCGAAGCCCCAGAACAGCCGGCCGTCGACCGCATAGGCGGGCGTGCCGAACACGCCGAGCGCGATCGCGTCCGCGGTGTTGCGCTGGAGCAGGGCCTTGCTCTCGTCGCTGCCGGCATCGCGACGCGGTTGCAGTTGCGCGGTGAGCGCGGCCAGCCGCGCGGGATCGGCCGCCTCGAGGCCGCCGCGCCAGACATGGCGGAACACGGTCTCGGCCACCAGCCGGCTCACGCGGCCGTCGTCGGAGGTGGAGAGCGCGAGCCGCAGGTGCGCGAGCGGGTTGTAGGGATGCGAGGCCGGCATCGCGATCTCGATGCCGTGCTGGTGGCCCAGCCACAGCACGTGGCGGTAGGTCCAGCCGCGCTTGGCGGGAATCTCGGCCGGCCCGAGCTGGCCGTGCGCCTTGAGCACCGCGCCCAGCAGCACCGGGCGGTAGTCCACGCTGCAGCTCAGGCCCTCGAGCGCCTGCGGCAGCTGCTCGAACGCGAGGTAGGCATAGGGCGAGATGAAGTCCAGGTAGAAGTCGATGTGCTTCATGCGTCGATGTCTCCGATGGCCGGCGCCCGCCAGATGCCGGCCCGGGCCCGCCACTCTATCGCGCGCCAGACCTGCCGCCGCTCGTCGTCCTCCATGCGGCTCCAGCCCGCGATCTCGGGGATGGTGCGCAGGCAGCCCTCGCAGAAGCCGCTGAGCCGGTCCATGCGGCACACCGAGCTGCAGGGCGAGGGCACCGGCTCGGCCCGCTCGCGCAGGTCGGCGGCGCGGTCGGCCAGGGCCTGCGCTTCGGCGACGTTCACGCCGCGGCCACCACCACGTCGGCCACCGGTGCGCCCGTGAGCGTCTCGAGGTCGTGCGGGCGCAGCTGAAACACCGCGTGCGGATGGCCCGCGGCGGCCCAGATCTCCTCGAAGCGGAACAGCTCGCGGTCGATCAGTACCACCGGCTTGGTCACATGGCCCACGGGCGACACGCCGCCGATGGTGAAGCCGGTGCGCGCCTTCACGAAGTCGGCGTCGGCGCGGCCGGTCTTGCCGACGATCGCATCGACCTTCTTCTCGTCGACGCGCCGGTCGCCCGAGGTGATGACCAGCACCGCGACCTCGTCGCTCTTGCGCCGGAAGATGATGCTCTTGGCGATCTGGCCGACCGCGATGCCGAGCGCGTCGGCCGCCTGCTGCGCGGTGCGGCAGGCGTCGTCGAGCATGCGCGGCGCATGCGGATGGCCGGCGTCCTGGAGCACGCGCGCAACGCGCTGGACACCGTCGGGAAGGGAATGGAGTTCGGAGCCGCACATGGCTTGGGTCTTCGGAGGTTCGTGGGGGCGCGTGCCCCGCGTTGCAGGCTCCCGAGCATACGAAAAAGCCTGCGGCACCGCACCAATGCGGAGAACGCGGCACCGCCGCCGCGCCGATTCAGGTGCGATTCCGGTGCACGCGCGGGCCGCAGCCGGTCTTTTGGGGCGGCATGGATATTGCTGAACCTCGTCGCGGACCTCCCGGCCTGGGTGGGTCCGCAGTGCCTCCGCTAACGACGGCGGGGTTCGAACGAGCCGATGGCGATGAGCCGCCGGATTCGTTTGTCCATCCGATTACTCGCATCCGTTCCGTCGCGGAGGCCTCCTGCCGCTGTCGTCCGACAGCCTTGGTGGCCCGCCCTCGAGGACCGGCTGCCCCCGCAGGACCTCAGCATGAAAATCGCAGTCATCGGCCACGGCATGGTCGGCCACAAGTTCCTCGAGCAGCTCCATGCGCTCGGCATTCCCGGCGCGGAAGTCACCGTCCTGTGCGAGGAGCCCCGGCCGGCCTACGACCGGGTGCACCTGTCCGAATTCTTCGCGGGCAAGACGGCCGAAGACCTCTCGCTGGTCGAGCCCGGCTTCTTCGAGCGCAGCGGCTTCACGCTGCGCCTGGCCGCGCGCGCGGTGGCGGTCGAGCGCCGCAACAACACCGTCACCACGGCCGACGGCGAAGTCGTGGCCTACGACAAGCTGGTGCTGGCCACCGGCTCCTTCCCCTTCGTGCCCGCGGTGCCGGGCCGCGACCGGCCCAACTGCTTCGTCTACCGCACCATCGAGGACCTCGAGGCGATGAAGGAATGCGGCGCGCGCTCGCGCAGCGGCGTGGTGGTGGGCGGCGGCCTGCTCGGCCTCGAATGCGCGAAGGCACTGCGCGACATGGGCCTCGAGACCCACGTGGTGGAGTTCGCGCCGCGGCTGATGGCGGTGCAGGTCGACGAGGGCGGCGGCCGCGCACTGCGCGAGAGCATCGAGGCGCTGGGCCTGCACGTGCACACCGGCCGCAACACGGTGGAGATCGTCGACGGCGCCGCCGCGCGCCACCGCATGGTGTTCGCCGACGGCAGCTACCTCGAGACCGACATGATCGTGTTCTCGGCCGGCATCCGCCCGCGCGACGAGCTCGCGCGCCAGTGCCTGCTGGCCGTGGGTCCGCGCGGCGGCGTGGCGGTCGACGACCACTGCCGCACCAGCGACCGCAACGTCTACGCGATCGGCGAATGCGCCTCGTGGAACGAGCAGACCTTCGGCCTGGTCGCGCCCGGCTACGACATGGCGCGCGTGGCGGCGCGCCACATCGCGGGCGAGCAGGAAGCCGCCTTCACCGGCGCCGACATGAGCACCAAGCTCAAGCTGATGGGCGTGGACGTGGCGAGCATCGGCGACGCGCACGGCAAGACGCCGAAGTCGCGCGCCTACCAGTTCATCGACGAGCGCAAGAAGGTCTACAAGAAGATCGTCGTCAGCGAGGACGGCAAGCTGCTGCTCGGCGCCGTGCTGGTGGGCGATGCCGCCGAATACGGCACCCTGCTGCAGATGGCGCTCAACGGCATCGCGCTGCCCGAGGATCCCGAATTCCTGATCCTGCCCTCGAGCGACGGCAAGGCCAAGCCGGGCCTGGGCGTCGAGGCCCTGCCCGACAGCGCCCAGATCTGCTCGTGCAACGACGTCAGCAAGGGCCGGATCTGCGAGGCCGTGGGCCAGGGCGCCTGCACCCCGGCCGCGATGAAGGCCTGCACCAAGGCCGGCGCCACCTGCGGCGGCTGCGTGCCGCTGGTCACGCAGGTCATGAAGATGGAGATGGCCAGGCGCGGCATGGCCGTCGACAACCACCTCTGCGAGCACTTCCCCTATTCGCGCCAGGAGCTCTACCACCTGATCCGCGTGGGCGAGATCCGCAGCTTCGCCGACCTGCTCGCGAAACACGGCAAGGGCCTGGGCTGCGATATCTGCAAGCCCGTGGCCGCGAGCATCTTCGCCTCGTGCTGGAACGAGTTCGTGCTCAAGAAGGACCTGGCCGCGCTGCAGGACAGCAACGACTACTTCCTCGGCAACATCCAGAAGGACGGCACCTACTCGGTGGTGCCGCGCATGCCGGGCGGCGAGGTCACGCCCGACGGGCTGATCGCGGTCGGCCAGGTGGCGAAGAAGTACGGCCTCTACACCAAGATCACCGGCGGCGCGCGCGTGGACATGTTCGGCGCGCGCGTCGAGCAGCTGCCCGCGATCTGGGAGGAACTGATCGCGGCCGGCTTCGAGTCGGGCCATGCCTACGGCAAGTCGCTGCGCACGGTGAAGAGCTGCGTCGGCTCGACCTGGTGCCGCTACGGCGTGGACGACAGCGTGGGCCTCGCGGTAGAGCTCGAGAACCGCTACAAGGGCCTGCGCGCGCCGCACAAGATCAAGTTCGGCGTCTCGGGCTGCACGCGCGAATGCGCCGAGGCGCAGGGCAAGGACGTGGGCGTGATCGCCACCGACAAGGGCTGGAACCTCTACGTCTGCGGCAACGGCGGCATGAAGCCGCGCCATGCCGAGCTGCTCGCGAGCGACCTGTCGAAGGCCGAGCTGATCCGCCTGATCGACCGCTTCCTGATGTTCTACGTGCGCACCGCCGACCGGCTGCAGCGCACCAGCACCTGGCGCGAGAGTCTCGAGGGCGGCCTCGACTACCTCAAGGGCGTGCTGCTGCAGGACACGCTGGGCCTGCACGCCGAGCTCGAGGCCCAGATGCAGGCCGTGGTCGACACCTACCAGTGCGAGTGGAAGACCGCCGTCAACGACCCGGCCACGCGCCAGCGCTTCCGCTCCTTCGTCAACAGCGACAAGCCCGACGAGCACATCGTGTTCGTGAGCGAGCGCGGCCAGAAGCGGCCGGCACGCGCCGAGGAGCGCACCGAGGCGGCCGACGTCTCGATGGCCTGAAGCACAACGAAAGAGGAAGCCCCATGACCCAGCAAGACCTGCACTGGACCGCCGTGTGCGCGGCCACCGACATCCTGCCCGACACCGGCGTGTGCGCGCTGGTCGAGGGCGTGCACGTGGCGATCTTCCGCGTCGGCCGGGAGGCCACGCTCTACGCCATCGACAACGTCGACCCGAAGGCCGGCGCCAGCGTGCTCTCGCGCGGGCTGGTCGGCAGCCTCGGCGACCGCGTCGTGGTCGCCTCGCCGCTCTACAAGAACCACTTCGACCTGCGCAGCGGCGAATGCCTCGAGGCGCCCGAGCACTCGGTGCGCGCGCATGCGGTGCGCGAGCACGAGGGCCGCGTGCTGGTCGCGCTGGCCTGAGCCTCATCCCCCTTCTTCCCCGGCATTCCATTTCTTCCCAAGGATCCCCATGGCCTATCTAGCCCCCGCCGAGTTCGTCACCAAGATGGTCGATGCCGGCGAATCCAAGCTGCTCATGTCCACGCGCGACACGCTGATCCGTTCGTTCATGGCCGGCGCCATCCTCGCGCTGGCCGCGGCCTTCGCGGTCAGCATCACGGTCAACACCGGCAATGCGCTGGTCGGCGCGATGCTGTTCCCGGTCGGCTTCATCATGCTGTACCTGCTGGGCTTCGACCTGCTGACCGGCGTCTTCACGCTGGCGCCGCTCGCCGTGCTCGACAAGCGCCCCGGCGCCACCTGGGGCGGCGTGATGCGCAACTGGGGCCTGGTGTTCGTCGGCAACTTCGCGGGCGCGCTCACGGTCGCGGTGTTCATGGCGATCATCTTCACCTTCGGCTTCAGCGAGGCGCCCAACGCCATCGGCGAGCGGCTCGGCCACATCGGCGAGGGCCGCACGGTCGGCTATTCCGCGCACGGCGCGGCCGGCATGCTGACGCTGTTCATCCGCGGCGTGATGTGCAACTGGATGGTGTCGACCGGCGTGGTCGCGGCCATGATGTCGACCACCGTCTCGGGCAAGGCGATCGGCATGTGGATGCCGGTGATGATCTTCTTCTACATGGGCTTCGAGCATTCCATCGTCAACATGTTCCTGTTCCCCACCGGCCTGATGCTCGGCGGCAAGTTCACGCTGATGGACTACCTGATCTGGAACGAGCTGCCCACGGTGATCGGCAACCTGGTCGGCGGCCTGAGCTTCGTCGGCCTCACGCTCTACGCCACGCACTACAAGACGGCGCCCAAGCGCGTCGCGGGCTGATCGCGCGCCCATGGCCGCCGGGCGCCCGCCGCGCGTCACGCTGGGCCAGCACTCGCTGGCCGGCGTCGGGTCGGCGGTCAACCAGGACTTCCATGGCGCGATGCTGCCCGAGGGGTCGCTGCGCGCCGCCAAGGGCATCGCGCTCGCGCTGGCCGACGGCATCGGCTCGAGCCGCGTGAGCCAGGTCGCGAGTGCGGCCGCCGTGCGCGGCTTCCTCGAGGACTACTACGCCACCTCCGACGCCTGGTCGGTGCGCCGCGCGGCGCAGCGCGTGCTGGGCGCCACCAATTCCTGGCTGCATGCGCAGACCATGCGCAGCGACGCGCGCTTCGACAAGGACAGCGGCTACGTCTGCACCTTCAGCGCGCTGATCCTCAAGGGCCGTGAGCTGCACCTGCTGCACGTGGGCGATGCGCGCATCTACCGCGTGCACGCGAGCGCGCTCGAGCAGCTCACCGACGACCACCGCGTGCATGTCTCGTCGGTGGAGTCGTACCTGGGCCGCGCGCTGGGCGCGGGCCCCAACGTCGAGATCGACTACCGCTGCTGGGAGGCCGAGGCCGGCGAGGTCTACCTGCTGGCCACCGACGGCGCGCATGCGCACCTCGATGCCGCCGCCGTCAACGACGCACTGGCGCGCTGCGCCGGCGACCTCGACGCGGCCGCACTGCGCCTGGTGCAGATCGCCCGCGCGCGCGGCGGCCAGGACGATGCCACCGTGCAGTTGCTGCGCATCGACGAGCTGCCCGCGCCCGATGCGCCGGCGCTGCCGCTCGAGCGCGAAGGGCTCGCGCTGCCGCCAGCGCTGGCGCCGCGCGACCGCTTCGAGGGCTTCACGCTGGTGCGCGAGATCCACCTGAGTTCGCGCAGCCATGTCTACCTCGCCACCGACGACGCCAGCGGCCGCCCCGCGGTGCTGAAGCTGCCCTCGGTGGACCTGCGCGAGGACGCCGCCTACCTCGACCGCTTCGTGCTCGAGGAATGGGTGGCGCGGCGCATCGACAGCCCGCACGTGCTCAAGGCCTGGCCGCTGGAACGCACGCGCGGCCACCTGTTCGTGGCGATGGAATACGTGGAGGGCCAGACGCTCGCACAGTGGATGGTCGACCATCCGCGGCCCTCGCTCGACAGCGTGCGCGCCATCGTCGCGCAGCTCGCGCGCGGCCTGCAGGCGATGCACGGCAAGGAGATGCTGCACCAGGACCTGCGGCCCGAGAACGCGATGATCGACCGCGCGGGCACGGTCAAGCTGATCGACCTGGGCGCCACCCACGTGGCCGGGCTCGACGACGGCGGCGAGCCGCGCGCGCTCGCGATCGAGGGCACGCCGCAGTACACCGCGCCCGAGTACTTCACGGGCCAGGGCGGCACGGCGCGCTCCGACCTGTTCTCGCTGGCCGTGATCGCCTACCGCATGCTGAGCGGGCAGCTGCCCTACGGGCTGCAGGCTTCGCGCATCCGCGGCACGGCCGATGCTCATCGCCTGCGTTATGTGCCGCTGCGCCAGTTCCGGCCCGAGCTGCCGGCCTGGGTCGACGCGGTGCTGCAGAAGGCGCTGCATCCGCAGCCCGCGAAGCGGCAGCAGGCGGTGTCGGAGTTCGCGCACGACCTGCAGTCACCGGGCGCCGAGTTCCTGCGCGCGCGAGCGCCGGCGCTGATCGAGCGCCGGCCGGTGCTGTTCTGGCAATGCACCACGGTGCTGCTGGCCGTGGCGGTGGTGGTGCTGCTCGGTCTGCGCGCCTTCGGGCGCTGAAGACGCTCAGCCCGCGCGCTTGGTGCGGATCGCCTTCGAGGCGCGCGAGTTCGGCTCGCGGCCCAGCGCCTCGCTGATGTAGACGCCGGCGTCGATCAGCTTGTCGAGGTCGATGCCGGTCTCGATGCCCATGCCGTGCAGCATGTAGACCACGTCCTCGGTCGCCACGTTGCCGGTCGCGCCCTTGGCATAGGGGCAGCCGCCGAGGCCGGCCGAGGAGGACTGGAAATTCCACACGCCCAGCTCGAGCGCCGCCAGCGTGTTGACCAGCGCCTGCCCGTAGGTGTCGTGGAAGTGGCCGGAGATCGCGTCGACGCCGAAGTGGGCCAGCGTGGCCTCCATCGCCGCCTGCACCTTGCGCGGCGTGCCCACGCCGATGGTGTCGGCCACGTCGACGCGCTGCACGCCGATGCCCTTCATCAGCTGCGCGAGGTAGCCGACCTTGGCCGGGGCGATCTCGCCTTCGTAGGGGCAGCCGACCGTGCACGACATCGCGCCGCGCACGCGGATGCCCTTGTCGAGCGCCGCGGCCACCACGGGCGCGAAGCGCTCGATGCTCTCGGCAATCGAGCAGTTGATGTTCTTCTGGCTGAAGGCCTCGCTCGCGGCGCCGAACACCACGATCTCGTCGGGCCATTCCTCGCGCGGCGCGGCGATGGCGGCCTCGAAGCCCTTGAGGTTGGGCGTGAGCACCGAGTAGCGCACGCCGGGCTTGCGCTTTATGCCGTGCATCACCTCGGCGTTGTCGGCCATCTGCGGCACCCACTTCGGGCTCACGAAGCTGGTGACCTCGATCTCCTCGAGGCCGGCGTCCTGCAACCGGTGCACCAGGCCGATCTTGGTCTCGGCCGAAACCGGCTGCTTCTCGTTCTGCAGCCCGTCGCGCGGGCCGACGTCGACGATCTGGACGCGGGTGGGGAGTTTCATGGCTTGTCTCTGGTGTCGCGGGAGGATGGAACAGCGGGATCCATTGTCCGGCAGATGGGCCCGGCCGGCCTGGTACACAAGGCGCGGAAGGTAGCAATGCGCGCCACAGCGGTTGCAAATGGTGCCAGTCGTTGGCTAGCCGTCGCTGCGCTCGAGCATGCTGGTGCGGAACGCCATCTTGCGCACGATGGCCGCGAAGGCGCGCGTGGGCGCCGCCTCGCGCGCCTTCGGTGCCCACAGCATGCCGGGCGTGCGCACCGGCGTCGGGCTCTCGAGCCGCACGGTCGCGAGCCCCGAGTTCGGCAGCACCGCATTGGCCGAGACGATGGCCGCGAGCCGCGTCTTCGCCACCAGGCCCATGATCGGCGCCAGCGTGTTGATCTCGGCCACCACCTGCGGCTCGGCGCCGCAGGAGCGGAAGCACTCGTCGAGCATCTGCCGCGTGGCGAAGCTCGCGGGCAAGAGCGCCATCGGCAGCCGGTGCAGCTCGACCATGCGCAGCCGCTTGCGCCGCGCCAGCGGATGGCCGTGCGCCACCACCAGCACCATCTCCTCGTTGTAGAGCGGCTCGAACTGCAGCGGCCCGGGCTGGGCCGGCCGGTAGGCGATGCCGAGGTCGAGCGTGCCCTGCTGCAGCCGCTGGCCGATCAGGTCGGCCGCGAGTTCGTCGACCCTCACGCGCACGCGCGGATAACGCTGCTGGAAGCCCGCGATGCAGTCGGGAATGAAGCCGAGGTTGAAGGTGTGGGTCGAGCCGATGCGCAGTTCGCCGGCCGCCTCCTGCGGGTCCTCGCGCAGCGCGCCGAGGCCGCGGTCGATCTCCTGCAGCGCGCGCGTGGCGTGGTGCAGGAAGGCCTCGCCGGCCTCGGTCAGCGCCACGCGCTTGCCGATGCGGTCGAACAGCGGCCGGCCCAGCTCCTCCTCGAGCTGCTTGATCTGGTGCGACAGCGTGGACTGCGTGACGTGCAGCCGCTCGGCCGCGCGCGTGAAGTTGAGCGAGCCGGCCAGGGCGCTGAAGTAGCGCAGGTGCCGCAGTTCCATGGAGGCCTTCCGTTGCGTCGAACGATCGATGCCATCGATGGTATCCATGCAAAACCATCATTGTTAAAAAACGGGCCGCCTGCATAGAGTTCGCTCCCATCCCGCGAGGGCATGACACGACAGCAGGAGACACACGAGTGCACAAGGTCCTCAGCGGCATCAAGGTGCTGGAGCAAGGCACGTTCATCACCGGGCCGGCGGCCGGCATGTTCCTGGCCGACCTCGGCGCCGAGGTGGTCAAGGTGGAGCAGCCCGGCAGCGGCGATCCGTTCCGTTCGTTCCGCGGCGGGCTCTACAGCCCGCACTTCCAGACCTACAACCGCAACAAGCGCAGCGTCACGCTCAACCCCAAGCTGGCCGAGGACGCGGCGGTGTTCGACGAGCTGGTGAAGGACTCGGACGTCTACATCCAGAACTTCCGCCCCGGCGCGGCCGAGCGGCTGGGCGCGGGCGAGACGCGGCTGCGCGAACTCAATCCGCGGCTGATCTACTGCGCCATCAGCGGCTTCGGCCAGACCGGCCCGGCCGCGGCGCGCCCGGCCTACGACACGGTGGCGCAGGCGGCCAGCGCCTTCCTCAAGCTGCTGGTGAACCCGGCCAATCCGCGCGTGGTGGGCCCGGCCGTGGCCGACGCGATGACCGGCTTCTACGCGGCCTACGGCGTGCTCGGCGCGCTGGTCGAGCGCGGGCGCACCGGCCAGGGCCGCAAGGTCGAGGTCTCGATGCTCGAGGCCATGTGCCACTTCAACCTCGATGCCTTCACCCACTACTTCTCCGAGAACGAGATCATGGGTCCGTTCAGCCGGCCCAGCGTCTCGCAGTCGTACGTGCTCGAGTGCGCCGACGGCCTGTGGATCGCGCTGCACATGTCCTCGCCCGAGAAGTTCTGGCAGGGCCTGGCCAACGCGATCGAGCGGCCCGACCTGTTCCAGGACGCCCGCTTCGCCACGCGCGAGGGCCGCATCGCGCACCAGAACGACCTGATCGCGCTGCTCGACGGCCTGTTCCGCGCACGCACGCGCGCCGACTGGTGCGCGCGGCTCGAGGCCGAGGACGTGCCGCATGCGCCCATGTACGACACGCGCGAGGCCATGGAGGACCCGCAGGCGCGCCACCTGCAGCTCGAGGTCAGCGCGCCCCATCCCGAGGGCGGCGACTGGCGCACCATCCGCTCGCCCGTGAGCTTCGACGGCGCGCGCGCGCTCGAGGTCACGGCGCCGCCGGTGCTGGGCGCCGACAACGCGGCGATCGTCGAACCCATACGCCGACGCCTGCGGCAGCGCTGACGCATTCCCACCCCAGAAGAAAAGAACGGAGACAAGCCCCATGACCCCATCGAACGCCGACGAACTGACCCGGGCCGCGCTGCAGCGCCTGGACGGCGCGGCCGACCCGCGCTTCGCGCGCATCATGCAGTCGCTGATCGAGCACCTGCACGCCTTCATCCGCGAGGTCGACCTGCAGCCCGACGAATGGATGGCGGGCATCGAGTTCCTGACCGCCGTCGGCCAGGCCTGCGACGACAAGCGCCAGGAGTTCATCCTGCTGTCGGACACGCTGGGCGCCTCGATGATGGTGGTGATGCTCGACCAACTGCGCGCCGCCGCGCGCGCCGGCAGGAACGGCGAGGCGCTGCCCGCGACCGAGACCACCGAGGCCACCGTGCAGGGCCCCTACTACTGGGACGGCGCGCCCGAGCTGCCGCTGGGCGCCGACATCGCGCCGGGCGTGCGCGGCGAACCGGCCTTCTACAGCGGCCGCGTCAGCGACACGCGCGGCGAGCCGCTCGCGAACGCGCTGCTCGACATCTGGTCGGGCGACGGCGAAGGCGTCTACGACATGCAGGTCGAGGGCGCGGGCATGGCGGCGCGCGCGCGCATCCGCACCGATGCCGAGGGCCGCTACTGGTTCTGGTCGATCAAGCCCTCGTACTACCCGGTGCCGGTCGACGGCCCGGTGGGCCGCATGCTCGACGGCATGGGCCGCCATCCGAACCGGCCCGGCCACATCCACATGAAGGTGGCGGCCGAGGGCCACGTGCCGGTGACCACGCACCTGTTCGTCGCGGGCAGCCCCTACATCGACTCCGACGCGGTGTTCGGCGTGCGGCCCAGCCTCGTCGTCGACTTCGAGGCCCATGCGCCGGGCCGCGCGCCCGACGGCCGCGCGCTCGAGCAGCCGTACTGGTCCGCGCACTACGACTTCCATCTGCAACCCGCCACCGCGAACACCCTCCCATGAAAATCGGCAAATCCACCGTCCCGCGCACCGCCATCTGCACCTCGGACGAACACACCATCGTCGTGCGCGGCCAGGACCTCTGCCGCGACCTGATCGGCCGCGTCTCGTTCTCGGACTACTTCTTCCTGCTGCTCACCGGCCGCCGTCCCGATGCCGCCTGCAGCGCGGTGCTCGACGCCACGCTGGTGGCGATCGCCGAGCACGGCCTGGTGCCCAGCGTGCAGGCCAGCCGCATGACCTTCGCGGCCGCGCCCGATGCGCTGCAGGGCGCGGTGGCCGCGGGCATCCTGGGCTGCGGCTCTGTGATCCTCGGCGCCTCGGAGACCGCGGGCCGGCTGTTCGCCGGCGTGGCGGCGCGCGTCGACGCGGGCGAAGCGCTCGACGACGTGGCGGCCGACACCATCCGCGCGCTGAAGGAAGGCCGCCAGGCCATCCCCGGCTACGGCCATCCGCTGCACAAGGCCAACGATCCGCGCGTGGACCGGCTGATCGAGGTCGCGACCGAGGCCGGCGCCGACCTGCGCTACGTGCAGATCGCGCAGGCGCTCGAACGCGCCATCCCCGCCATCGTGGGCCGCGAGCTGCGCATGAACGTCTCGGCCGCGATCCCGGCCGTGCTGCTGGGCGTGGGCTTCCCGGTGGCCTCGCTGCGCGGCGTGCCGATCCTCGCGCGCACCGCGGGGCTGATCGCGCACCTGGCCGAGGAGGCCGAGACGCCGAGCGGCTTCGCGCTGTCCTACCAGGCCACGCGCGAGCTGCAGTACGAGGGCGAGCTGCCCGCCGGCTTCGGGAGCGCGGCATGAAGCGCCGCCTGCTGCTGGCCGGCGCGCTGCTGGCCACGGGCGCGGCGCTCGCGCAGGCGCCGGGCGCCGCGCGGCCGCTGAAGATCGTCGTGCCCTTCGGTGCCGGCACCTCGACCGACATCGTCGGCCGCATCCTGGCCGATGCGCTGGGCCGCCAGCTCGGCACCGGCGCGATCGTCGAGAACAAGCCCGGCGCGGGCGGCGCCATCGGCAGCGAGCAGGTCGCGCGCGCCGGCGCCGACGGCCAGACCCTGCTGCTGGGCACGGTCGGCACGCACGCCATCAACCCCTCGCTCTACAAGCGGCTGAGCTACCAGCCGCTGCGCGACTTCGTGCCGCTGGGCTTCATCGGCGCCACGCCCACGCTGCTGGTGGTGCCCGCCGGCTCGCCGTGGAAGCGCGTGGCCGACCTGGGCAACGCGAGCGGCAACGTGAACTTCGCCTCGGCCGGCAACGGCACCTCGGGCCACCTGGCCGGCGAGCTGCTCAACGTGCGGCTCGGCAAGAGCTTCATGCACGTGCCCTACCGCGATGGCGCGCAGGCCATGACCGAGCTGATGGCCGGCAACGTGCAGTTCATGTTCTATCACCCGGCCGCGGTGCTGCCGCAGGTGCGCGCGGGCAAGCTGCGCGCGATCGGCGCCTCGGGCGCGAAGCGCAGCGCCGCCGCGCCCGAGGTGCCCACGCTGATGGAACAGGGCGTGAAGGACTTCGACCTCGTCGCCTGGTTCATGTTGTACGCGCCCGCCGGCATGCCCGCCGCGCAGCGCGACCGGCTGCGCGAGGCCACGCGCCAGGTGCTGGCCCAGCCCGAGGTGCGCGAGAAGCTCGCGCAGCAGGGCATCGAGCAGGCCGAGATGAATGCCGACCAGCTCGACGCCTTCGCGCGCACCGAGATCGCCAAGTGGGGCGAGGCGGTGCAGCGCTCGGGCGCGCAGGTCGATTGATCGGTTCGATAAAAAAAGAGCGGGACCTCCCGCGACAGGAGACAGACATGCGCACCCGATTCCAATGGCTGGCCGGCCTCTTCCTCGCCCTGGCCTGCAGTCTCGCCCTGGCCCAGGGCACGGCCTGGCCCGGCAAGCCGATCCGCATCGTGGTGGGCTTCGCGCCCGGCACGCCGCCGGACATCTTCGCGCGGCTCTACGGCGACTACATGGGCAAGCAGCTCGGCGTGCCGGTGGTGATCGACAACAAGCCGGGCACGGCCGGCAACCTCGCCTCCGACACCGTGGCCAAGGCGCCGCCCGACGGCTACACCTTCCTCTACAACCTCTCGACCGCGTTCACGATCAACCCCTACATCTACGCCAGGCTGCCCTTCGATCCGCAGAAGGACCTGGTGCCGGTCGCCACCACGATGCGGCAGGGGCTGGTGCTGATCGCGAGCCCGAAGCTGCCCGCGAAGTCGATCAAGGAACTGCTCGCCGCCGCGAAGGCGAAGCCGGGCTCGATCTCGCATGCCTCCTACGGCGCGGGCAGTCCCTCGCACCTGATCGTGGAATGGCTCAAGGACGAGACCGGCACCGACATGCTGCACGTGCCCTACCGAGCGAGCCCGGTGGCCGACGTGATCGGCGGCCAGGTCGACACGGTGATGGAGCCGATCGCCACCGGCTATCCGCTGATCAGCAGCGGCCGCGTGCAGGCGCTGGCCTATTCGGGCCCGAGCCGGCATCCGGCCATGCCCGAGGTGCCCACGCTCGCCGAGGTGGTGCCGGGCCTCACGATGACCTCGTGGCACGGCCTGTGGGCGCCGGCCGCGACGCCGGCGGCGATCCAGCAGCGCTTCAACGCCGTGATGATCGAGGCCAGCAGGGACCCCGAGCTCGCGAAGCGCATCCGCGAGCTCAACAGCGAGCCGCTGGGACTCACGCAGGCCGAGATGGCGGCGGCACTGCGGCGCGACGCGGAGATCTACAGCCGCATCGTGAAGGCGAAGAACATCCGCGTCGACTGACGCTCAGTAGGACTTCGGCAGCCCGAGCGCCTTCTCGGCGATGAAGTTCAGGATCATCTGCGGGCTCACGGGCGCGATGCGCGGGATGTAGCTCTCGCGCAGCAGCCGCTCGACGTGGTATTCCTTCGCGTAGCCCATGCCGCCGAGCGTGAGCACCGCGTTCTGGCAGGCGTCGTGCGCGGCCTCGGCCGCGAGGTACTTGGCGGCATTGGCCTCGATGCCGCAGGGCTCGCCCGCGTCGTAGAGCGTGGCGGCCTTGAGCATCATCAGGTCGGCCGCCTCGAGGTTGGCCCAGGCGCGCGCGAGCGGATGCGCCACGCCCTGGTTCTGGCCGATCGGCCGGCCGAACACCACGCGCTCCTGCGCGTACTGCGAGGCGATGCGCAATGCCGCGCGGCCGATGCCGATGGCTTCCGCCGCGATCAGGATGCGCTCGGGGTTGAGCCCGTGCAGGATGTACTCGAAGCCGCGGCCCTCCTCGCCGATGCGGTCCTCCTGCGGCACCTCGAGCCCGTCGATGAACAGCATGTTCGAGTCGACCGCCGCGCGGCCCAGCTTGTGGATCTCGCGCACCTCGACCTTGGCGCGGTCGAGCGCGGTGTAGAACAGCGTGAGGCCCTGCGTGGGCTTCTTCACCTGCTCGAGCGGCGTGGTGCGCGCGAGGATCAGCATGCGGTCGGCCACCTGCGCGGTCGAGATCCAGATCTTGCGGCCGTGCAGCCGGTAGCCGCCGTCGGGCTGGCGCAGCGCCTGCGTCTTCAGCCGCGTGGTGTCGAGCCCCGCGTCGGGCTCGGTCACGGCGAAGCAGGCCTTCTCGCGGCCCGCGATCAGCGGCGGCAGGAAGCGCTGGCGCTGCGCCTCGCTGCCGAACACCACCACCGGATTGAGGCCGAAGATGTTCATGTGCACCGACGACGCGCCCGACATGCCCGCGCCCGAGGCGCTGATGGCGCGCATCATCAGCGCCGCCTCAACGATGCCCAGGCCCGCGCCGCCCTGCGCCTCGGGCATGGCGATGCCGAGCCAGCCACTGTCGGCCACGGCGCGGTGGAATTCGTGCGGGAACTCGGCACGGTCGTCGTGCTCGCGCCAGTACTCGGCGGGGAAGTCTTCGCACAGCCGTTCGATGGCCGCGACCAGCGAGCGCTGGTCGTCATTGAGGGAGAAATTCATTCGCTGTCCTTCGCAGGATCCGGTTGCAGGGTGACGCCGCGCGCGAGCAGCCGGTCGATCTCGTCCTCGGCATAGCCGGCCTCGCGCAGTAGCTCCACGCTCTGCTCGCCGATGCGCGGCGCCGGACGGCGGATCGAGGCCGGCGTGGCGCCGTAGCGCCCGACCGGCGCGAGCGTGCGGATGCGACCCTCGCTCGGATGGTCGAGCTCGGGGAAGAAGCCGACGGCGCGCAGGTGCGGATCGTCGAGCAGGCTCTCGGTGCTGTGCAGCCGCGCGACCGGGATGTCGGCCGCCTCGAGCAGCGCGATCCATTCCTCGCTGCCGCGCGTGGCCATCACCTCGGCCACGAACGCATAGACCGCGCCGATGTTCGCGGCGCGCGCGGTGTGGGTGCCGAACATCGGCGAGTCGCGCAGCTCGGGCCGGCCGATCAGCGCGAAGAAGGCCTGCCAGTGCTTGTCGTTGTAGATCAGCACGCCGAGGTGGCCGTCGGCCGTGGCGTAGGGCTTGCGGTGCGCGGCCAGCAGGCGCGCGTAGCCGGTGGGGCCCAGCGGCGGCTCGAAGCTGTGGCCGCCGAGGTGGTCGCCCATCACGAACTGCGACAGCGCCTCGAACATCGGCACCTCGACCGCCTGGCCGCGCCCCGTGCGCTGCGCATGCAGCACGGCCGCGAGCAACGCGATCGCGGCCTGCAGGCCCACCGCGCGGTCGGCCAGGGTCACGGGCGCGTAGCGCGGCTCGCCGCCGCTTTGCTGCGCGAACAGCGAGGCCACGCCGGCCGCGCCCTGGATCAGGTCGTCGTAGGCGGGCTTGCCGGCATAGGGGCCGTCTTCTCCATAGCCGAAGGCGCCGAGGTAGACGATCTTCGGGTTGACCGCGGCCACCGCCTCGTAGCCCAGGCCGAGCCGCGCCATCGCCTGCGGCCGCGTGTTGTAGATCAGCGCGTCGCAGCCGGCCGCGAGCCGCAGGCAGGCCTCGCGGCCCTCGGGCTGCTTGAGGTCGAGCACGATCGAGCGCTTGTTGCGGTTGAGGTGCAGCGCCATCGCGCCCATGCCCGCATGGCGCATCGGGCCGACGGCGCGCAGGTTGTCGCCGCCGGGCGGCTCGACCTTGATCACGTCGGCGCCGAGGTCGCCGAGGGTCTGCGTGGCATAGGGCCCCATCACCACCGCCGTGAGGTCGAGGATGCGGATGCCCTGCAGCGGGCCGGTGGCGGCGGGCGACTCGCTCATTCGGGCTGGATCCCCGCGGCCTGGATCAGCTTCTTCCACTTCGCGAGTTCCGCCACCGTGAACGCGCCCAGTTCCTCGGGCGTGCTGCCGAAGGCATCGAAGCCCAGCTTGCTCACGCGCTCGCGGAAGGCCGCGCCGTTGGCCATCGCCGCGAGCACCTTGTTGAGCTTCTGCACCACGTCGCGCGGCGTGCCGGCCGGCGCGAACACGCCGTTCCACGAGGTGATGTCGAAGCCCTTGAGCTCGGGCGTGTCGGCCAGCGGCGGCAGCTCGGGAAAGAGCTGGGTGCGCTCCTGCGTGGTGACCGCGATCGCGCGCATCTTGCCGGCCTTCACCGTCGCCAGGCCGGCCGCGAGGTCGACCACCATCATCGACACCTGCCCGCCGATCAGGTCGGCGATGGCCGGCGGCGTGCTCTTGTAGGGCACGTGCAGCATCGGCACGCCGCTCATGCGCGAGAGCGTGGCGCCGCTCACGATGCCGGTGCTGTTGCCGCTCGCGTAGCTGAGCTTGCCCGGATGCGCGCGGCCCCAGGCCAGCAGCTCGGCCACGTTCTTCACGGGCAGCTCGTTGTTGACCACCAGCATGAACGGCAGGTTGCCCATGCGGCTCACGGGCGCGAAGTCCTTCACCGGGTCGTAGGGCAGCGACTTCATCAGGCTCGGGTTGGCCGAGTGCGTGGTGTTGGTGGTCATGAACAGCGTGTAGCCGTCGGGCGGCGCCTTGGCCACGAGCTCGGCCGCGATCACGCCGTTGGCGCCCGCGCGGTTGTCGACGATCACCGAGCCCTTGAGCGCCTCGCCGAGCATCTGCGCCGTGATGCGCGCCACCGCATCGGTGCCGCTGCCGGCCGCGAAAGGCACGATCATCTTGATCGGCTGCTTCGGATAGCCGTCCTGCGCGAAGGCCCAGGGCGCGGCGCCCACGAGGCCGGCGGCGGCGCCGATGGCAATGAAACGGCGGCGCTGCGCCACCGCGACCGGTTCTGTCGCGTTCTTCGTCTGCATGGTGGTTGTCTCCGGGTGGTTGTGGTCAGGGCCGGATCACGCGCTCCGGCGATTCCTCGTAGGGCGGGCTGTAGATCACCAGCACGCGCACCGGCTCGTCGCTCACCACCGTGAAGGTGTGCATCGCGTCGGCCGGAAAGAAACAGCTGTCGCCCGGGTGCAGCTCCTGCCGCTGCCCGCCGACCTCGGCCACCGCGCGGCCTTCGAGCAGGTAGCAGACCTGCTCGATGCCCGGGTGCGCATGCGGCAGCGCGCCCTTGCCCTTCTGGATGTGGCCCACCAGCACCTCGAGCTGCTTCGCGCCCACGGTCTCGGGGCCGATCAGCCGCTTGTTGAGCGTGCCCGTGTGGTTGGCGGGGTGGTAGCCCTCGATCTCGGCTTCGCGCACGAAATAGCGGGGGGCGGCGGCGGTCGTCATCGGGGGTTCTCCGTCTTGGGTTCGATCGCGAGGCAGGCCGAGCGCAGCATCGCGGCGATCTCCTCGATGCGTGCTTCCATGCGGTAGCGCGGGCCGGCGACCGAGATCGCATAGGCCTCGCCGCCGATGCGCAGCGGCCAGGCCAGGCCGATCAGGTCGGGAATGCTCTCGCCGAGGTTGCCGTACCAGCCGCGCGTGGCCGAGCGCTGCAGCTCGGCCTCGATCGCCTCGACCGTGGTCAGCGTGGCCTCGGTCAGCGGCGCCAGCACCATGCCCTCGAGCAGCAGGCGGCGCGCGTCGGGCGCCAGCGTGGACAGCAGCGCGCGGCCGATGGAGTTGGCGTAGGCCGGGCGCGTCTCGCCCGACTCGGCCGTGTAGCGGATGCTCTGCGGCGCGCTCAGCACCTCGAGGTAGACCACCTGGCCCGCGTCGCGGAACTTGCCGAACACCACCGTCTCGCGCGCCGCGTCGCGCAACTCCTCGAGCGTGGCCTTCACGCGGTCGAGCACCGGGTCGTGCGCCGCGATGACCTGCGCCATCGCGAGCAGCCGGCCGGTCGGGTAGTAGCCCTGGCGCCGGCCGGTCTCGTACATGTAGCCCTGCTCCTCGAGCGTGCGGATCAGGCCCAGGCAGCTCGACACCGGCATGTCGAGCAGGCGCGCCATCTCCGAGAGCGCGAGCGGCTGCTTCTCGCGAGCGAAGAGCTCGACGATCTCGATCACCCGGAAGGCAGTTTTCACAGTCATAAAAAGATTTTCATGCTTGTGAAAAACCAATGCCTCAGGGTTTCCCCTGCCCGCGGCGCTTTCCGGCGGGCGACGGAAGGGGGCGCTGGCTCAGTAGCCGCGCACCGGATCGACCACGCCCGCGATCGGCAGCCCCTGCTCCATCGCGCGGATCTTCCCGGCGATCTGCGCGATCGACTCCTCGCGCAGCGTGCGCGCCGAGCCGTGCGGCGTCACGACGATTCTTGGATGGCGCCAGAAGGCATGCTCGGCCGGCAGCGGCTCGACCTGGAACACGTCGAGCGTGGCGCCCGCGAGCCGGCCGCCGTCGATCAATGGAATGAGGTCGTCCTCGACCAGGTGCGCGCCGCGCGCGATGCTGATCAGGTAGCCCTCGGGCCGCAGCTTGCCGAGCGTCTCGCGGTTGAGGATGCCGCGCGTGGACTCGGTCAGCGGCAGCAGGTTGACCAGCACGCGCGTGGACGACAGGAACTCGTCGAACTGCGCCTCGCCGCTGAACACGCGCACGCCCTCGATCTGCTTGGGCGAGCGGCTCCAGCCCAGCACCGGGAACTCGAACTGCGCGACCGCCTTCGCGACCCGTTCGCCGAGCACGCCCAGGCCCATGATGCCGACCGGGAAGTCGCTGCGCGCCTTGGGCCGGCGGTAGCTCCACTTGCCTTCTCGCGCATCGGCCTCGTAGGCGTCGAACTCGCGGAAGTGACGGATCAGCGTGTGGCACACGTACTCGGCCATCTGCACAGACATGCCCGCGTCGTCGAGCCGCACGATGCGCGTGCCGGTTGGAATGCGGAGCTTGAGCAGCGCGTCGACGCCGGCGCCGATGTTGAAGATGCCGCGCAGCGCGGGCTGCTCGTCGATGAACTGCTGCGGCGGCGCCCACACGACCGCATGGTCGGCCTGCGGCGCGCCGGGGCGCCAGGCTTCGATCTCGGCGTCGGGCAGTTCGGCCTTCAGGCCTTCGATCCAGGGGTCGGGACGGTTGTCGGTGAGGTAGACGGTGATTCGCATGGAGCGAATCTTAGGCGCGCACGGCGAACGTCGCCGTCGCCGAGGCGGCCCGCGTCACCACTCGCGCCATTCCTCGGTGATGTCCTCGCCCTCGGTCTCCAGGCCCGCATGGCTCGCGGCCGCGATGATCAGCTCGCACAGGTCCTCGCGCTGGTCAGTCTCGATCAGGCTGCCCTCGCTGTCCTCGTTGAGGCGGTTGAGCTGCAGCACCACGCGCTCGACGGCCGCGAGGATCGCGGCGTCGCGCTTCGCCTCCGAGGCCTCGTCGATCGCCGTCAGCGTCGCGAGGTACTCGTCGACGATCTCGGCGCAGCGGTCGACCTCGGCCTGCGTGTAGCCGGGATCGAATTCGGGATCGTGGTCCGGGTCCTCCTCGTCGTTGCGCATGTAGTCGACCATGCTCGCGAGGGTCTTGTCCTTCAGGGCTTGCAGTTCGGGTGTCATGGTTGCGTCACTCGGTGGGTCCAGGGGTGGTACCGATGGCGACAGCCCACGCCTTGTGTGCCCATGCGCCATCTCCTATGCTCGATCGTTCAATCCGGAGACCCTACCCATGATCAAAGTCAGTGTGATGTACCCCTACACCGAAGGCGCCCGCTTCGACCACGACTACTACCGCGACAAGCACATGCCCCTGCTGAAGGCGCGCATGGGCGATGCCTGCAAGTCCTACACCATCGACAAGGGCCTGGCCGGCGGCGCGCCCGGCGCCAAGCCCACCTACGTCGGCATGTGCCACGTGTTCTGCGATTCCGTCGAGGCCTTCCAGGGTGCCTTCGGCCCGCATGCCAAGGAGATCCTCGGCGATGTGAGGAACTACACCGACATCGCGCCGGTGATGCAGATCAGCGAGGTCGTGGTCGGCTGAACGGCCACCCACGCACCCTCGCTTCCCTCATGCCGGTGCCGCCGCCTCAGGCGGCCCTGGCCTGGCGCCGGCGCAGCCACAGCCGGCGCACGCCCCACAGCACGGGCACCAGCAACAGCAGCCACGGCAGCACCGCCGCCACGAAAGTGATCAGGCTGCCCACGCTCTCGGCCAGCACGCGGCCCGCGTTGCGCAGGGCCTGCGTCATCGGGTTGTAGCTCTCGCCGCCGCCGACCAGCGCGCGCACTGTCGTGAACTGGATCTGGATGTGCTGCTTGCTGGTCTGCTGCTGCAGCACCTTGCGCTGCGTCGCCGAGGCATCGAGCTCGGCCTGGGTGTCGGCCAGCGTGCGCTGGATCTGCAGCAGGTCGGCCATGGTGCGCTTGGTGGTGGTGTCGCGCAGCATGACGCGCAGGCTGTCGCGGAACTCGGTGCGGTTCTTGATGCGCGCCTCGACGTCGATCACCTCGGCGGTCTTGTCCTCGCTGGTGGTGTTGTGCGCCACCACCTTCGCCACGCCCGCGAGGCCGGCCAGCAGCTTCTCGACGTCGGCCGGCTCCACGCGCATCTCGAGCGTGGCATTGCCGGCCTGCTGCGGCGTCTCGCGCAGCAGCGAGGACGACAGCAGCTCGCAGCGCAGGGTGCCGCAGAGGTCGCGCACCTTGCCCCAGGATTCGGCGAGCTGGTCGGGCGCGACCTCGACGTTGAGGTCCTGGCGGATCGCGAGGTAGCGCTGCAGCGGCGCGCTCTCGCCCGCCTGCTTCTCGGCCTGCTGGTCGAGCGACATCGCGGCGGGCGCGGGCGGTGCCGGCTCGGCCATGCGCATGCGCCTGGACTCCATCGCGCCGCCGACCGCGTAGTTGCCCGTGGGCCGGGCCACGGCGGCATCGACCTCCGCGGCCGCGTCGCGCCGCTCGCAGGCGCTGAGCGTCAGGGCCGCGGCCAGCGCGAGCAGCAGCATGCGGGGGCGGGCGCCGAGGCGCTGGAAGGGAGAGAACGAGGAAGGCTGCGGCTGGCGATGCGTCATGAAGAATCCTTCAAGAGAAGTGGGCATCGCGGTGATACGGCCTGTGGGCGGCGCCGGGGTTAAAACCGGCGCCGCCATCTGGTAACAGCTTGCAAGCCCCGTGACCGGGGCCGCGGATTCAGGCCGTCTTGGCCATGCGCAGCAGCTCGTCCCCCTCGGCCACCTGCTCGCCCGGCGCGAACAGCAGCTCCTCGACCGTGCCGTCGGCCGGCGCGGCGATGGTGTGCTCCATCTTCATCGCCTCCATCACCGCCAGCGGCTGGCCGCGACTGACCTTGTCGCCGGCCTTGACCGCGAAGGACACGACCTTGCCCGGCATCGGTGCCGTGAGGCGACCGCCCTCGGCCTGCGTGTCGCCGGCATGGGCGAGGCGGTCGATAGCGGTGATCCGGGTCGCGCCGGCCGCGGCGAAGACATGGGCCGTGGCATCGTCGAGATAGACGTCGAGCGTCTGGCGCTGGCCCGCGAACTCGAGCTCGATCTCGCCCGTGGGCAGGCGGCCGACGACCAGCGGACCGGTCACGCCGCCGGCCTCGAGCCACAGGCTGCCGTCGCGCTTGTAGGTGAGCAGCGCGCTCTGCTCGGCGCCGCGGAATTCGAAGTCGAAGCGGCGCGTGTACTCGCCGAGCGCGCGCCAGCCGTCGCGGCGCGCGAAAGGATCGATGCTGCCGGTGGGCGCCGCCGCGAGCGCGGTACGCGCCACGGCCGCGGCCGCCGCCAGCGGCAGGCCCAGGGTCTCGCGGTCGAACAGCACGGCGCGCTCGCGCTCGATCAGCGCGGTGTCGAGGTTGGCCTTCGAGAACGACTCGGTGGCCAGCACGCCGCGCAGGAACTGCACGTTGGTCGCCACGCCCACGATGTGGGTCTGCGCCAGTGCCGCGTCGAGCCGCGCGAGCGCCTCGTCGCGCGTGGCGCCGTGCACGATCAGCTTGGCGATCATCGAGTCGTAGAAGGGCGAGATCTCGCCGCCCTCGCGCACGCCGTCGTCGATGCGCACGCGGCTGCGCTGGAAGGCCGTGGCCTGCGGCTTGCGGTAGATGCGCAGGGTGCCGGTGGCGGGCAGGAAGTTGTTGTCGGGGTTCTCGGCGCAGATGCGCGCCTCGATCGCATGGCCGTGGATCCGCAGCTCGGACTGCTGCGCGGGCAGCGTGCCGCCCGCGGCGACGCGCAGTTGCCATTCGACGAGGTCGAGGCCGGTGATGGCTTCGGTCACCGGGTGTTCGACCTGCAGGCGGGTGTTCATCTCCATGAAGAAGAAGTTCATCTCCCCGCCGTCGCGCTGCTCCACGATGAACTCCACCGTGCCCGCGCCCACGTAGTCCACGGCGCGCGCCGCGGCCACCGCGGCCTCGCCCATCTGCTGGCGCATCGCCTCGGTCATGCCGGGCGCGGGCGCTTCCTCGAGCACCTTCTGGTGGCGCCGCTGCACCGAGCAGTCGCGCTCGAACAGGTAGACGTAGTTGCCGTGGCTGTCGCCGAAGACCTGGATCTCGATGTGGCGCGGGCGCTGCACGTACTTCTCGATCAGCACCGCGTCGTCGCCGAAGCTGTTGATGGCCTCGCGCTTGCACGAGGCCAGCGCGGCCGCGAAGTCGGCCGCCTTGTCGACCGCGCGCATGCCCTTGCCGCCACCACCCGCGCTGGCCTTGATCAGCACCGGGTAGCCGATGCGGTCGGCCTCGCGCTGCAGCAGCGCCGGGTCCTGGTCATGGCCGTGGTAGCCGGGCACCAGCGGCACGCCGGCCTTCTCCATCAGCTGCTTCGACTCGGCCTTCAGGCCCATGGCCTTGATCGCCGGGGGCGGCGGGCCGATGAAGACCAGGCCGGCGTCGGCGCAGGCCTGCGCGAACTCCTCGTTCTCGCTGAGGAAGCCGTAGCCCGGATGCACCGCCTCGGCGCCCGTGGCCTTGGCGGCCTCGAGGATCTTCTCCCAGCGCAGGTAGCTGTCCTTCGGCGCGCTGCCGCCCAGGTGCACCGACTCGTCGCAGGCGCGCACGTGGTTGGCATGCGCGTCGGCATCGGAGTACACGGCGACCGTGCGGATCGCCATGCGGCGCGCGGTGGCGGCGACGCGGCAGGCGATCTCGCCACGGTTCGCAATCAGGATCTTCTTAAACATTGGACGAGTCTCCCGGAGGATTCTTTTTCAGTTGAAACGCGGGCACGACGCCCGGATCGGGCCGGCCGCTGAAGATGCGGGCGACGCGGGAGAACAGCGCCTTGAGGAAGCGCCAGCTCTTGCGGATCAGCCACACGCTCGCGACCAGCACGAGCACGAACAGCACGAGGAAGACGAAGGGATGCGCCACGGCCAGCCACAGGCCCGCGGGCACCATGGTGTCCTCGACCAGCGAGGCGCCCACGTTCGAGAACGGCTCGGGCGAGGTGTTGATGGCCGCGCGCGTGGTGGCCTTGGCCGCATGCGCGGTGGCCGCGAAGCCGCCGCCGAGCAGCGCCGCCACCAGCGCCATCGCGCCATGGTCGACGCCGAACACGCTGGCCGCGAGCGCCGCGCCCGCGGGGATGCGGATCGCGGTGTGGACCACGTCCCAGAGCGAATCGAGCCCCGGGATCTTGTCGGCGAAGAACTCGACGAACACCATGAAGCCGCTGGCCGCGATCACCACCGGATGCGCGAGCAGCTGCAGCCCGCCCGGCAGCGGCACCCAGCCGAGATAACCGACCAGGCCCGTGAGCAGCACCACCAGGTACAGCCGCACGCCGCTGGCCCAGCCGATGGCGGCGGCCAGGGCGAGCAGCTGGGGCATGTCGAGCGCGGTCATGGGATGAAGGAGCCGGTCAGGACGACGCGCCCGCGAGCCAGGACGGCTTGCGCTTCTGCAGGAAGGCCTGCACGCCCTCGCGGCCCTCGTCGCTGGCGCGGATGTCGGCGATGCCCTCGACCGTCTTCGCGATCAGCGCGTCGTCGATCTCGCGGCCCGCCACGTCGGCCACCAGCTGCTTGCAGGCGCGCACGGCGGCCGGGCTCGCGCCGGTCAGCGCCTTCAGCAGCTCGTCGACCTTGGCATCGAGCGCATCGGCCGCCACCACCTCGTGCACGAAGCCGATGCGGTGCGCCTCGGCGGCGCCGAAGCGCTCGGCCGTGAGGAAGTAGCGCTGCGAGGCGCGCGTGCCCATGGCGCGCAGCACGTAGGGGCTGATGGTGGCGGGCACCAGGCCGATCTTGACCTCGCTCAGGCAGTACCAGGCGCTGTCCACGCTCACGGCCATGTCGCAGGCCGCGACCAGCCCCATGCCGCCCGCGTAGACGTCGCCCTGCACGCGCGCGATGGTCGGCTTCGGGCACTCGGCGATGGTGCGCAGCATGGCGGCGAGCTTGCCGGCGTCGGCGATGTTCTCGTCGCGGCTGTAGTCGGCCATGCGGCGCATCCAGTTGAGGTTGGCGCCGGCGCAGAAGGCCGGGCCGTTGGCGCCCAGCACGATGGCCTTGACCTGCGGTGCCGCGCCGGCCTCGGTGAAGGCCCGCGTCAACTCGGCGATGACCACGTCGTCGAAGGCGTTGCGTGCCTCGGGCTGGTCGAGCCAGATGCGCGCGACGGCGCCGTCGATCGCGAGGCTCAGCTTGGTGAAGTCGCTCATGCCGCGTTCCTCCTCACATGCGGAAGATGCCGAACTTCGGCTCGGGGATCGGCGCGTTGCGCGCGGCCGCCAGGCCCAGCGCGAGCACGCGGCGCGTGTCGGCCGGATCGATGATGCCGTCGTCCCACAGCCGCGCGGTGGCGTAGTAGGGATGGCCCTGGTCCTCGTACTGCTGGCGGATCGGCGCCTTGAAGGCCTCTTCCTCGTCGGCGCTCCACTGGCCGCCCTTGGCCTCGATGCCGTCGCGCCGCACGGTCGCGAGCACGCTCGCGGCCTGCTCGCCGCCCATCACGCTGATGCGCGCGTTGGGCCACATCCAGAGGAAGCGCGGGCTGTAGGCCCGGCCGCACATGCCGTAGTTGCCGGCACCGAAGCTGCCGCCGATGATGATGGTGAACTTCGGCACGTTGGCGGTGGCCACGGCCGTCACCATCTTGGCGCCGTGGCGCGCGATGCCTTCGTTCTCGTACTTGCGGCCCACCATGAAGCCCGTGATGTTCTGCAGGAACACCAGCGGCGTCTTGCGCTGGCAGCACAGCTCGATGAAGTGCGCGCCCTTCTGCGCCGATTCGGAGAACAGGATGCCGTTGTTGGCGACGATGCCCACCGGCATGCCCTCGATCTCGGCGAAGCCGCAGACCAGGGTGGCGCCGAAGCGGGCCTTGAACTCGTGGAACTCGCTGCCGTCGACCACGCGCGCGATGATCTCGCGCACGTCGAAGGGCTTGCGCGTGTCGGTGGGGATCACGCCGTAGAGCTCCTCGCGCGGGAACGCGGGCTCGCGCACCGCGGCCTTGGCCGGGCCCTCGGCCGCCTTCGCGTTGAGGTTGGCCACCGCCGAGCGCGCGAGCGCCAGCGCATGCAGGTCGTTCTGCGCCAGGTGGTCGGCCACGCCCGACAGCCGCGTGTGCACGTCGCCGCCGCCCAGGTCCTCGGCCGTCACCACCTCGCCGGTGGCCGCCTTCACCAGCGGCGGGCCGCCCAGGAAGATGGTGCCCTGGTTCTTCACGATGATCGATTCGTCGCTCATCGCCGGCACGTAGGCGCCGCCCGCGGTGCACGAGCCCATGACCACGGCGATCTGGCCGATGCCCTGGGCGCTCATGTTGGCCTGGTTGTAGAAGATGCGGCCGAAGTGCTCGCGGTCGGGGAACACCTCGTCCTGGTTCGGCAGGTTGGCGCCGCCCGAGTCGACCAGGTAGATGCAGGGCAGGCGGTTCTGCTCGGCGATCTCCTGCGCGCGCAGGTGTTTCTTCACCGTCATCGGGTAGTAGGTGCCGCCCTTCACGGTGGCGTCGTTGCACACCACCATGCAGTCGACGCCGTTGACCCGGCCGATGCCCGCGATGATGCCGGCGCCGGGCGCGTCGCCCTTGTACATGCCGTGCGCGGCCAGCGGCGACAGCTCGAGGAAGGGCGTGCCCGGATCGAGCAGCTCGGCCACGCGTTCGCGCGGCAGCAGCTTGCCGCGCGCCGTGTGCTTGGCGCGCGCGGCCTCGCCGCCGCCTTGCGCAACCGCGGCGAACTGCGACTGCAGGTCGTCGACCAGCGCGCGCATGGCGGCGGCATTGGCCTGGAAGTCGGCCGAGCGGGCGTTGAGTTTGGTTTCGAGTTGGGTCATGGTGCAGTCAATGTCGGGAACGGGGCGCGCGGGCCCCCGTGTTCAGGCGGTGCGCGCTTCGTCGAGGCCGAGCTCGGCCTTCATCTCGTCGCGGATCTTGAACTTCTGGATCTTGCCGGTCACGGTCATCGGGAAGGCCGGCACGAAGCGGATGTACTTCGGCACCTTGTAGTGCGCGATCTGGCCCTTGCAGAAGTCGCGCACCTCTTCCTCGGTGACGCTCTGGCCGGGCTTGGCGATGATCCAGGCGCAGAGCTCCTCGCCGTACTTGCGGTCGGGCAGGCCCACCACCTGCACGTCCTGCACCTTGGGGTGGCGGTAGAGGAACTCCTCGATCTCGCGCGGATAGATGTTCTCGCCGCCGCGGATCACCATGTCCTTGATGCGGCCCACGATGTTGACGTAGCCCTCGGCGTCCATGGTCGCGAGGTCGCCGGTGTGCATCCAGTGCTCGGCATCGATGGCCTCGCGCGTCTTGGGCTCGTCGTCCCAGTAGCCGTGCATCACCGAATAGCCGCGCGTGCAGAGCTCGCCCGACTGGCCCGGCGGCATGGTCCGGCCGGTCTCGGGGTCGACGATCTTCACCTCGAGGTGCGGCTGCACCGTGCCCACGGTCGACACGCGGCGGTCGAGCGGCGTGTCGGTGCTGCTCTGGCAGCTCACGGGGCTGGTCTCGGTCATGCCGTAGGCGATGGTGATCTGCTCCAGGTGCATCTCGCTGACCACGCGCTTCATCACCTCGATCGGGCACGGCGAGCCGGCCATGATGCCGGTGCGCAGGGTCGAGAGGTCGAACTCCTTGAAGCGCGGATGGTCGAGCTCGGCGATGAACATCGTGGGCACGCCATGCAGGCCGGTGCATTTCTCGGCCTGCACCGTCTCGAGCACGGTCAGCGGATCGAAGCCGTCGTTCGGATAGACGATGGCCGAGCCGTGCGTGAGGCAGGCCAGGTTGCCGAGCACCATGCCGAAGCAGTGGTAGAGCGGCACCGGGATGCACAGCCGGTCGTCCGGCCCGAGCTTCATGCACTCGCCGATGAAGAAGCCGTTGTTGAGGATGTTGCGGTGCGTCAGCGTCGCGCCCTTGGGAAAGCCCGTGGTGCCGCTGGTGAACTGGATGTTGATCGGGTCGGTGGCCTTCAGCGTCTTCTGCACCGCGGCCACCTTCGGGTCGGCCGCGTCGCCGCTGGTCAGCAGCGCCGAGAAGCGCCGCATGCCGGGCACCTCGGCGCCCTCGCCGGCCTTGTCGATCCAGAAGGTGTGGGCCAGCTGCGGCAGCCGCTTCGGGCCGAGCTCCTGCAGCATGCCGAGGTAGTCGCTGGTCTTGAACTGCGCCATCGTCACCAGCGCCTTGCAGCCGACCTTGTTGAGCGCGTACTCGAGCTCGGCGGTGCGGTAGGCGGGATTGATGTTGACGAGGATCAGGCCGACCTTGGCGGTGGCGATCTGCATCAGCACCCACGGCGCGTTGTTGTGCGACCAGATGCCCACGCGGTCGCCCGGCGCGAGCCCCAGCTTCAGCAGCGCGCTGGCGAGCCGGTCCGACTCGGCCTGCAGCTCGCGGTAGCTGAAGCGCAGGCCTTCGTGGCGGCTCACGAGCGCCTCGCGATCGGGTTGCCGCTCGACCATATCGTCGAAGAAGTCGCCGATGGTCTGTTCGATGAGGGGGACGTCGGTGGCGCCCTTGCCGTAGCTCTCGGTCAGTGCTGCAGTCATGTTGATGTCCTTGTCTCCTGGTCTGCGCCCTCCCGCGGGGAGGGGGAACGGCGGCTTATGCGGTCTCGGCGAACAGCTCGCGCCCGATCAGCATGCGCCGGATTTCGCTGGTGCCCGCGCCGATCTCGTAGAGCTTGGCGTCGCGCCACAGCCGTTCGACCGGGAATTCCTTGGTGTAGCCCACGCCACCGAGCGCCTGGATCGCCTCGCCGGCCATCCAGGTCGCCTTCTCGGCCGAGTAGAGGATCGCGCCGGCCGCGTCCTTGCGGAAGGTGCGCGCATGGTCGTTGCGGTCGCAGGCCTTGCCCACGGCGTAGACGTAGGCACGCGTGGCCTGCCAGGTCGAGTACATGTCGGCGATCTTGCCCTGCATGAGCTGGAACTCGCCGATGCTCTGGCCGAACTGCTTGCGCTCGTGGATGAAGGGCAGCACCGCATCCATGCAGGCCGCCATGATGCCCAGCGGGCCGCCCGAGAGCACGGCGCGCTCGTAATCGAGGCCGCTCATCAGCACCTTCGCGCCCTGGCCCTCGCCGCCGAGCACGTTCTCCTCGGGCACCTCGCAGTTGTCGAAGAACAGCGGGAAGGTGTTGGAGCCGCGCATGCCGAGCTTGTCGAGCTTGGTGCCGGCCGAGAAGCCCTTGAAGCCCTTCTCGACGATGAAGGCGGTCATGCCGCGCGCGCCCATCTCGGGCTCGGTCTTGCCGTAGATCACCAGCGTGTCGGCGTCGCCGCCGTTGGTGATCCACATCTTGCCGCCGTTGAGCACGTAGTAGCCGTCCTTCTTCTCGGCCTTGAGCTTCATGCTCACCACGTCGGAGCCGGCATTGGGCTCGCTCATGGCCAGCGCGCCCACGTGCTCGCCGCTCACCAGCTTGGGCAGGTACTTCTTCTTCTGCGCCTCGCTGCCGTTGCGGTGGATCTGGTTCACGCACAGGTTCGAGTGCGCGCCGTACGACAGGCCGACCGAGGCCGAGGCGCGCGACACCTCTTCCATCGCCACGATGTGCGCGAGGTAGCCGAGCTCGGTGCCGCCGTACTCCTCCTTCACGGTCATGCCGTGCAGGCCGAGGTCGCCGAGCTTCTTCCAGAGGTCGTGCGGGAACAGGTTCTCGCGGTCGATGTCGGCGGCGCGGGGCGCGATTTCATTCGCGGCGAAGTCCTGGATCGCGCTGCGCAGCGAGTCGATGGTCTCGCCCAGGTCGAAGTTCAGGCCGGGATCGTGCATGGGTGTTGTCTCCTCTGAAGGGGGCCGGCGCGTGGGGCTGCCCGCGCCACGACGCGCTGGAAAGGTCGCAGCTTACGCCTCGTCGCGCCGCAATTGGCGCCACAATGGTTGCAATTTGCGCCACGCCGGCACTGCCTTGCCATGTCCTCCCCCTCCTTCCTCCGACCTGCCCGCGCCGTCACGCCGATGGCCTTCGTGCGAGCCATCGTCAAGGGCTACGAGCGCTACGGCCAGGACCCGTCCGAGGCGCTGAAGGCGGCACAGATCACGCCGCGCGAGCTCGCGCGGCCCGGCGCGCGCGTGACGGCGGCGCAGTTCGAGGCGCTGTCGGGCCATGCGATGCAGGAGCTCGACGACGAGGCGCTGGGCTGGTTCTCGCGCCGCCTGCCCTGGGGCAGCTACGGCATGCTGTGCCGCGCCTCGCTGACCTCGCCCGACCTCGGCGTGGCGATCAAGCGCTGGTGCCGCCACCACCGGCTGCTGACCGAGGACATCGGCCTCGCGCTCGAGGTGGCGGGCGGCGTGGCCACGCTGCGCATCGCCGAGAACCGGCCGCTGGCCCCGGCATTCCGCGAGTTCTGCCTCGTGACCAGCCTGCGCTTCATGCACGGCTACATGTGCTGGGCCATCGATTCGCGCATCTCGCTGCGGCAGGCCGGCTTTCCCTTTCCGGCGCCGGCGCACCGCGACGCCTACGCGGCGATGTTCACGCCCGAGGTGCGCTTCGACGCGGCGCGCGCGAGCATCGCCTTCGACGAGCGCTACCTCGCGCTGCCGCTGCAGCGCGACGAGCGCGCGCTGCGCACCATGCTCAAGCGCGCGCTGCCGCTGACCATCCTGCAGTACCGGCGCGACCGGCTGCTGGGCCAGCGCGTGCGCGAGCTGCTGCGCTCGCGCGCCGCCGAGACCACCACCGCCGAGGCGCTGGCCACGCTGCTCAACGTGTCGAGCCGCACCCTGCACCGCCAGTTGCAGGAGGAAGGCAGCTCGCTGCAGGCGCTCAAGAACGAGGTGCGGCACGAGCTCGCGGTCGACCTGCTGCGGCGCACCCACCGGCCGATCAAGCAGGTCGCGCTGGCGGCGGGCTTCCGCAACGAGAAGAGCTTCTCGCGCGCCTTCCTGCAATGGACGGGACTCGCGCCCAGGGACTTCCGGCAGCAGGCGGCCACGCCGGCGCCCGGACCCGGGCCGTCGCGAAGCCGGGATGCCTCCACGTGAACGCCGCGGCGGCCCCTGCGCTCACTGCGCCTCGATGCTCAGTTCGCGCATGCGCCGCGTGATGACGTCGAACTCGGCGCGGTAGGCGCTGGCGAACTGCTCGGGCGTGCTGTTCATGATCTCGAAGCCGCGGGCCACGAACTGCTGGCCGACCTCGGGCGCGCCCACCACCTCGCGCACCTCCTTCGCGAGCCGCTCCACGATCGGCTTCGGCGTGGCCGCGGGCGCCAGCAGGCCGATCCAGACGTTGCTGTCGTAGAGCGGGTCGTCGAAGCCCAGCTCGTGCATCGTCGGCACCTGCGGCAGCGTGCTCGAGCGCTGGCGCCCGAGCACAGCCAGCGGCACGATCTTGCCGCCCGGCACGTGCTGCATCGCGCTCGCCACCGACGACAGGCCGATGTCGACCGTGCCCGACAGCAGGTCGGTGACCACCAGCCCCTCGCCGCGCTGCGGCACGTGCACCATGCCGCCGCCCAGGCCGCGGTTGAGGCTCTCGCCGGCCAGGTGGCCCAGGCCGCCGATGCCCCAGGAGGCATAGCTGAGCTTGGCGCCGCCGGAGCCGGCCTTGGCCTTGAGGTCGGCGAGGCTGCGCAGGCCCGAGCCCGGGTGGGTCGAGATCAGCGCCGGGCTGCGCACGATCTGCGTGATCGGCGCGAAGTCCTTGCGCGGGTCGTAGGCCAGCGTGCGGTAGAGCGCGGTGTTGTTGATCTGCGAGTCGGTGATCGTCATCAGCAGCGTGTAGCCGTCGGCCTTGGCACGCGCCACCTCGGCGGCACCGATGGCACCGGCCGCGCCCGCCTTGTTGTCGATCACCACCGGCTGGCCCAGCGCCTTCGACAGGCGTTCGCCGACGGTGCGCGCCACGTAGTCGGTGGCGCCGCCGGCCGGATAGGGCACGACGATGCGGATCGGCCGCGACGGGTAGGCCTCCTGGGCGGCGGCGGGAACGGCGAAGGCCAGCGCGGTGCAGGCGATCGAAAGCAGCTTGAACATGGTCTTGTCTCCTCGTGGGTTCTTGTGTTGTCTGGCGGCGCGTGTCAGCAGCTCGCGGCACGCTCGGGCTGCGCGCGCTGCGGGGACGCATCGTTGCGCCGCTCGTCCTCGAGCGCCTGCGCCACCAGCCGGCGGAACTGCACCAGCGCCGAATCCATGGCCAGCGGCAGCATCGGCAGCAAGGGCGCGTGCTCGATGTTGCGGGCCTGCGCGGTGATCATGTCGCGGTCCTCGTTGAAGGCCACGATCAGGCTGTCGTAGAGCGTGCGCGTGAGCTGCTCGCCGCCGAGCGAGGGCCGGTGCGCCTGCTGGAAGAAGTAGTGGGTGCTGGTCTCGGTCTCGGGCGTCAGGGTCTGGCAGCTGTGCAGCTCGACGGCATGGCGCATGTCGCCCTCGGCGTCCTCCACGGGACGCCCACCCGACTGCATCAGCAGCGTGCCCGGCAGCACGAAGTCGTAGACGAACCAGCGGTCGAAGCGCGCACCGGGCGCGAAGGGCCGCGCGCCGGCCCAGTGCGCGGGCGGCGGCACGTTCGCCACCCGGCGCGTCACGCGCAGGCCACGCTCGATCTTCTCGATCTCGGGCCGCGCCTGCGCGATCGCGGTCGAGCCGCCGAGCGTCTTCTCGTGCACGTAGCTCAGGTGCGAGAAGTCCAGCAGGTTGTCGCAGATCAGCAGGTAGGGCGTGTCGTAGTGCAGGTAGCCCGGGATGTGGCGCCACTCGGGGTGGTCGCACGAGAAGTTGTCGGGCAGCAGCGCCGTGTCGGCGCGCTCGGCCTCGCCCATCCACACGAACACCCAGCGGTTGCGCACCGCCACCGGGTAGCTGCGCACCCGTGCGCGCGGCGGCACCGTCGCCATGCCCGGCACCTCGACGCAGAGGCCGCGCGCATCGAACTTGAGCCCGTGGTAGCCGCAGCGCACGCAGTCGCCCTCGCGCCGGCCCTTGGACAGCGGCGCATGGCGATGGCAGCAGCGGTCCTCGAGCGCCACCACCTCGCCCTGCGCGGTGCGGTACAGCAGCAGCGGCTCGCCGATGACGGTGCGGTTGAACAGGCCCTCGGCGGGAATCTCGTGGTCCCAGGCGACCACGTACCAGCAGTTGCGGATGAACATGCGCTTCTCGTCTCCATCGAATGATCTGTCTTCGATGGTGGTCGCATGCGCCGCGGCGCGCGTCCCCCGCGCAGGGGACGTTGGCGGGTATGCGGCCTCAGCCGGCCAGCCGCACCAGCGCCGCGCGGTCGTGGATGCCGAGCTTGCCGTAGGCGCGCTTGCGCAGCGTGTGCACGCTCGACAGCGCGATGTCGAGGTCGGCCGCGATGCCGTCGGCCGTGAGCCCGCAGGCGATGCGCGCGCAGACCTCGCGCTCGCGGCGGCTCAGCGGCGTGTCGGCGAGCCGGGCCTGCGCGAGCGCGATGCGGCTGTCCATGTCGAGCGCGCCCGCGCCGGTGCCCAGCGCATGCCGGTGCACCTGCCGCAGCAGCGGCGCGACCGCGAGCACGCGCTCGATCTCGCCGGGCGCGAAGCGGCCCATCGAGTCGCGCCGGTAGAGGTTGACCGAGAAGGCGCGGCCGCGGGCCACCGGCAGGTAGAGCAGCGCGAGCCGGTCGCTCAGGTGCTCGCGCTCGTAGATCTGGCGCCGCCAGCCGGGGTCGGGGATCTGCTCGGCATGCAAGTGCAGCGCCGTCACCTCGTCGACCTCGCCGCCCGTGCCCGCCATGCGCTGCGCGATGCCCGTCGCATCGTCGAAACCGTAGAAGTGGCGCCGGTACTGCGCGAAGCAGTCGCGCGTGACGTTACGCACCCCCGCGCCATGGGAGTGGCCCTCGATCTGCACCGGTGCATCGGGCGCATGCTGCACCAGCGAGATGTACTCCACCGGCAGCAGCGCATTGAGGAAGTGCAGCATCGCGCGCGCGGGCGCCAGGTCGCGCGGCACGTCGAGCAGCAGCGACACGGCCCGCAGGTCGAGCGACTGCTGGCTGGCGAGGGCCGGAACGCGCCACATGGCTTGCATGCGGAAATTGTCCCCCCGCGGGCGCGCCGCACGAAGCGGCGGCGGATCGGGATTAACCCGCGGCGGCCTTCAGGCGGCCGCCGCGTGGCCGCGGCTCAACGCGGCGAAGGTCCGGGCCTGCCACGCGAACTCCTCGGCGAAGGCCTCGGGGTCCGCGATCGCGTAGGCGCCATAGGCATAGACGGTGGCGTAGGCCGCGTACTCCGCGGCCTGCAGCGCGCGCCCGGCCACGGCCTGGAACACCGCGTAGGTCGCGGACACCGCCGCATGGGCCGACGCATCGATCGAGCCGGAGCCCGGATGGCTGGCGGCGATGCGCGCCATGCGCTGTGCCGCCTGCGCGAGTTCGACGCGGCTGCCGCGGCCTTCGAGGTACGCGCCGAGCACGTCGAGGCCCCGCAGCGCCTCGGGCGCCTCGAGCAGATGCCGCACGCGCTGCACGCAGGCGAAGCCGAAGCGCAGCCGCAGCGGCTCCTGCGCCGCATCCTCCAGCCGGGCCGCGGCGGCGAGCCGCTGCAGCGCCTCGTTCATGCCGGAGTGGGCGCGGCGCGCAGGCGGCCGAGCACCTCGGGATTGACGACGTTGCTCGGCTGCCCGCCGGCAAAGGCCACGATCTGGTCGAACACGTCGGAGAACTGCAGCTCGTACTCCTCGCGCGTCACGTAGCCGATGTGCGGCGTGCAGACCAGGTTCGGCAACCGCAGCAGCGGATCGGCGGGATCGAGCAGCGGCTCGGTCTCGTAGACGTCGACCGCGCCCATGCCGGGCCGGCCGGCCCGCAGCGCCGCCACCAGCGCACCGGGCTCGATCAGGCCGGCGCGGCTGGTGTTCACGAGGATCGCATCGGGCTTCATGCGCGCGAGGTCCTCGCGCCGCACGATGCCGCGCGTGGCCGGCACCAGCCGCATATGGAGCGAGACCGCGTCGCAGTCGCCGAAGAAGCTCTCGCGGTCGGGCGCGCATTCGCGGCCGTCCGCGCGCGCCCGGGCCATCGACTCGGGCCGCGCCCACACGCGCACCTTCATGCCGAAGGCCTCGGCATAACCCGCCACCGCCTGCCCGATGCGGCCGTAGCCGTAGATCCCGAGCGTCCTGCCGCGCAGCGTGCCGCCCACGCCGGTCTGCCAGCCGCCGCGCTGCAGCGACGCCATCTGCTGCGGAATCCGCCGTGCCGCGCACAGCAGCAGCGCCCATGTGAGTTCGGCCGCCGCGTACGAAGGCGTGCCCACGTGCTGGTCCGACGACAGCACGATGCCCAGCCGCGTGCAGGCCTCGACGTCGATGTGCGGATAGACGCTGCGCTGGCTGATCAGCCGCAGCCGCGGCAGCCGCTCGAGCACCGGCGCGCGCAGCGCGGTGCGTTCGCGGATCAGCACCACCGCATCGGCCTGCGACAGCCGCCGCACCAGTTCGTCGGGCTCGTCCACGTGGTCGTTCCACACCGTCACCTCGTGCCCCTTGAGCTTGGCGAAGCAGGGCAGCGTGCGCAGCGTGTCGAAGTAGTCGTCCAGCACCGTGATGTTCATGCGGCGGATTCTGTGCCCGCAACCCGGCTGCGTAAAATGAATTTATCTGGACCATTGCTGCAATCGCCTCATGAAAGTGGACATGCTCGGCCTGCAGGCATTCCTCGCCGTGGCGGAGCACGGCAGCTTCCATGCCGGTGCCGATTCGCTGCACATCAGCTCCACGGCGCTGACGCGTCGGCTGCAGAACCTCGAGGCGGTGCTCGGCGTACGGCTGGTGGAACGCACCACGCGCTCGCTGGCACTCACCGCGATCGGCCAGAACTTCCTGCCGCAGGCGCGGCGGCTGCTCGCCGACATCTCCTCGGCCATGCTCGGCATCCGCGAGGCCGGCCAGGCCTCGCGTGGCAACGTGACGCTGGCCTGCGTGCCGACGGTGGGCGTGCAGTTCCTGCCCGCGGTGATCCAGGCCTACAGCGCGCTGCACCCGGGCAACCACATCCGCATCCTCGACCATTCCTCGGCCGGCGTGGCGGGAGCGATCCTGCAGCGCGAGGCCGAGTTCGGCATCAGCATCGCCGAGTCCTACGACCCCGCTCTGGAGCGCGTGCCGCTGCTGGACGACCGCTTCGTGCTGGCCTGCCGCGACGACCATCCGCTGGCGCGCCGCCGCAGCATCGCCTGGTCGCAGCTCGAGGGCCACGCGCTGATCGTGCCGGGCCCGGGCAGCAGCAACCGCCCGTTGCTCGATGCGGCGCTGGCGCCGAGCGGACTGAACCTGCCCTTCGTCTACGAGGTGCAGCGCAGCTCGACCGCCGTCGGGCTGGTGGCGCAGGGCGTGGGCGCCGCCGTGGTGCCCCGGCTGGCCGTGCAGGCCGGCACCTACCCGCGCATCGTGCTGATCGCGCTCGCGCAGCCCACGGTGCGGCGCAGCTTCGCGCTGCTGTCGCGCAAGGGCGCGGTGCTGTCGCCCGCCGCGCAGGCGCTCTACCGACTGATCCTGTCGATGGCGAAGCCGGCGCGCGGCCGGCGCGCTCAGGCCGGCTGAGCGATCTTCGCGAGCGCCTCGGCGATCGAGGCGCTGTCGGTGGGCCGCACCAGCTTGGCCACTTCGCGGCCGTCGCGCATGAACACCAGCGTGGGCCACAGCTTCACGCCGAACGAGCGGCCCAGCGGACGCCCGCTGCCGTCCTCGACCTTGATGTGGCGCAGGCCCGGATGCTGCGCGAAGGCGGCGGCGATGTCCGGCTGCGCGGCCTTGCAGACGCCGCACCAGTTGGTGCCGAACTCGATCACCGCGGGGCCTTGCAGGGCGTCGATCTCGCTGCGGTCGGGCTGTTCGGTCTTGTACTCGGAGGTCATGCGCGGGGGCTCCTGGTGGGCGTTGCGTGGTGAGCGGTGGCGGTCGTCCATTCGACCAGAAAGCCGGCAGCCCTGCCGCCGGTGGGTGTTCGCTTCAGCCGATGGGCCGGTGCGCCGCGAGCAGTGCCGGCAGTTCGGCCATGTCGCCGAACACCTGCACCGCGCCGACGCTGCGCAGCGCCTCGGGCCCGCTGTGGCCCGACTCGCCCGTGCTGTAGCCGAACACCGTCGCGCCCGCCGCCACGCCCGCCATCGCGCCCGTGACCGTGTCCTCGACCACCGCGCAGCGCTTCGGGTCCACGCCCAGCGCCGCCGCCGCCGCGAGGTACACGTCGGGCGCCGGCTTCGAGCGCGGCATCTCGTGCCCGCTGAAGATCCGCCCCGCGAAGCATTCGAGGATGCCGACCTTCTCGAGCTGCAACTCGACCTTGAAGCGATCCGCGCCCGAGGCGCAGGCGATGCGCCCGTCGAGCTGCTCGAACAGCGCGCGCACCGCGGCGGGCGCATTCGGAATCGCCGTCAGGTCCCGCTCGAGCGCCTCGTTGCGGCGCTCGCGAAAGCCATGCAGCCATTCGGGCGTGATGCGAAAGCCGGTCTTCGACTCGATCAGGTCGGCTTCGTCCTTCACCGCCTTGCCGGTGAAGATGCGCATCGATTCGTCGGTGGTGAGAGGCCAGCCCAGTTCGCCGAGCATCTCGGCAAGCACGCGGTTGGTGATGGGTTCGGAGTCGACGAGGACACCGTCGCAGTCGAAGAGAACCGCGGCGAAAGGAAAAGAAGACATGGGGAGATGGTACCGGCCGAGCAAAGCGAAGGCCCGGCCACCATGCAATGGCCGAGCGAAGCGATGGCCCGACCCACTCCCCTCTGGCTGTGCCGAGGAGCGCAGGAGAAGGCGGGATCAGGGCCGCAGCTGTCTGAGCGAAGCGAGTTCTGCGGCCCCCCGCTTTCTCCGAGCACCGCAGGTTGCCCGCAGCGAAGCGGAGGGACACAGACAGCGGGGTCGCCTTTTCTTTGGTTACTTTCTTTTGGCGAGACAAAAGAAAGTGACTCGCCCGCCGGGGCGAGACCCGGCCGACAACCTCAAAAAAGTCAAACAGCCCGAATAGGGATGTACATCTCCCCCCCACCCGCCACGAACTCCTTCGACTTCTCCTCCATCCCCTTCTCCACAGCCAGTGCCTCCGCCACCCCCTTGGCCGCGGCGTACTCACGCACCTCCTGCGTGATCTTCATCGAGCAGAACTTCGGCCCGCACATCGAACAGAAGTGCGCCACCTTGCTCGAATCCTTCGGCAGCGTCTCGTCGTGGAATTCGCGCGCCGTATCCGGATCGAGCCCCAGGTTGAACTGGTCCTGCCAGCGGAACTCGAAGCGCGCCTTGCTCAGCGCATCGTCGCGCGAGCGCGCTCCCGGGTGTCCCTTCGCCACGTCCGCCGCATGCGCCGCGATCTTGTAGGCAATGATCCCCTGCTTCACGTCGTCGCGGTCGGGCAGCCCCAGGTGCTCCTTCGGCGTCACGTAGCACAGCATCGCCGTGCCGGCCCAGCCGATCATCGCCGCGCCGATCGCGCTCGCGATGTGGTCGTAGCCCGGCGCGATGTCGATCGTCAGCGGGCCCAGCGTGTAGAACGGCGCCTCGTGGCAGTGCTTGAGCTGCTCGTCCATGTTCGACTGGATCATGTGCATCGGCACATGGCCCGGGCCTTCGATCATGGTCTGCACGTCGTGCTTCCAGGCGATCTGCGTGAGCTCGCCGAGGGTGCGCAGCTCGGCGAACTGCGCCTCGTCGTTGGCATCGGCGCCGCTGCCGGGGCGCAGGCCGTCGCCGAGCGAGAAGCTCACGTCGTAGGCCTTCATGATGTCGCAGATGTCCTCGAAGTGCGTGTAGAGGAAGCTCTCCTTGTGGTGCGCGATGCACCACTTCGCCATGATCGAGCCGCCGCGCGAGACGATGCCGGTCATGCGGTCGGCCGTCAGGTGGATGAACGGCAGCCGCAGCCCGGCGTGGATGGTGAAGTAGTCGACGCCCTGCTCGGCCTGCTCGATCAGCGTGTCGCGGTAGATCTCCCAGGTCAGGTCCTCGGCCACGCCGCCCACCTTCTCGAGCGCCTGGTAGATCGGCACGGTGCCGATGGGCACCGGGCTGTTGCGCACGATCCAGTCGCGCGTGGTGTGGATGTTCTTGCCGGTCGACAGGTCCATCACGTTGTCGGCGCCCCAGCGGATCGCCCACACCAGCTTCTCCACTTCCTCCTCGATGCTCGAGGTGACGGCCGAGTTGCCGATGTTGGCGTTGATCTTCACCTTGAAGTTGCGCCCGATCGCCATCGGCTCCACCTCGGGGTGGTTGATGTTGGCGGGAATGATCGCGCGGCCGCGCGCCACCTCGTCGCGCACGAACTCGGGCGTGATGATGCGCGGGATGCTCGCGCCCATCGGGTTGCCGGCCACGCGCCTGGCGCGCTCCTCGTTGGCGAGGTACTGGGCCATCCACTCGCGCTTGCCGTTCTCGCGCAGCGCCACGTACTCCATCTCGGGCGTGACGATGCCGCGGCGCGCGTAGTGCATCTGCGTGACGTTGGCGCCCGACTTCGCGCGGCGCGGCGTGCGCTGCAGCGCCGAGGCGCCGGCGCGCAGCTCGGCCAGGCGCTGCGCGTCGCGGTCCTCGTTCTTGGCGCCGTCGTCGAGCGCGTGGTGCACGCGCCCCTCGTAGCTCTCGGTGTCGCCGCGCTCGGCGATCCAGGCACCGCGCACGTCGGGCAGGCCGCGGCGCACGTCGATCTCGACCTTCGGGTCGGTGTAGGGACCCGAGGTGTCGTAGAGCGACACGGTCTCGCCGTTGGTGAGCTTCACGTCGCGCACCGGCACGAACAGGTCGGGCCGGCTGCCGGGGATGACGCACTTGTGCGACGCGGGGAAGGGCTCGCGCGTGAGCGAGAGCAGGGAGGTGAACTTGTCGGGGGCATTCATGCGGGGCACTCCTTGTGGATGGAAAGGGTGCTCCGCAATCGCTCGGTGGGCTGTGGGCGCCATCCCGGGTGGGGAGGGACGACGGACCGAAGCCAGGGAGTGCAGCTCTTCTTACGCCGGTATGACCCGGATCAAGTTCGCGGGTCGGCAGCTTTGCCATCTCAGCACGCCACATGCGTGCACCCCGGAGCGGAGCCGATTGTGCGAGCGCCGGCGTTCGCCGTCAACCGCCCGCGTCAATGCGGGGTATCAGGCCCGGGCTTGCAGGTCGCCGTCGACGTAATACCAGCGCGACAGGCCCGCGTCGTCGGACTCGCGCACGAAGCGGCTGCGCTCGTGCAGCCGCGAGGCCGTGCCGGAGGCGCCGCGCTGGCGCGCGACGAACTCGACCTCGGCATGGTCGGCATCGCTCATCGAGCGGCCGCGCACGTCGAGCCCGAGCCAGCGCACGCCGGGCTCGAAGTCGAGCGAGGCCGGCCGCGTGCTCGCGTGCCAGGTGCCGAGCAGGTACTCGGCACGCTCGCGCACGAAGGCCGTATAGCGCGAACGCATCAGCGATTCGGCATCGGGGGCGGGGGTGTGCTCGAAGTCGTCGAGGTAGCGGCCGCAGCACATCGCGTAGGCGATGGGCTTGTCGCGGCGGTCGGTGCGGCCGCAGGGGCAGGGTGCGGTGGAGGGATCGGGAACGCTGGGCATGGAGGCCCCTATTGGAACACCGCGCGGCCCGGCCCCCCAGAGGGCAAGCCCTGGGGCCGCGGGGGAATCAGCGCGCGCCGGCCGGCCGCCGGCCCTGCGCGATCGCCTCGCGCAGCGCCGGTGCGTCGGCCGGCTTGTAGATCAGCGCATAGCCCGCGCGCTCGACCTCGGCACGGTTCGCGTGCGCGGTCTCGCCCGTGAGGATCACCACATGGCGCGCCTTGCCCACGGCCTGCAGCGCCTGCGCGGCGGCCAGCCCCGAGAGCCCGCTGCCCAGGCGCAGGTCGCTGAGCATCAGGTCGAACACGCCACCGAGTTGCAGCGCCTCGCGCGGATTGGCGGCCAGCGCCACCTCGTGGCCCCAGCCGCCGAGCAGCGAGCGCATGGCCTCGCGCACCGGCTGCTCGTCGTCGAGCACGAGGATGCGCAGCGGCCCGCCGCCGTCGCCCGATGCATCCGGCGGGAGGTCGACAGGGATCTCGCCCGGCGGCGGCGCCATCTCCTCGAGCACCAGGGAGAAGCTGCTGCCGCGCCCCGGCGCGCTGCGCAGCGCGATGCGCGCACCCATCACCTGCGCCATGCTGGCCACCAGCGACAGCCCGAGGCCGAGCCCGCGGCTGCGGTCGCGCCCGGGGTTGTCGACCTGGAAGAACTCCTCGAACACCTGCTCGCGGTGGGCCGTGTCGATGCCCACGCCCGAATCGCGCACCTCGATGCGCCAGGCGGGCGCGGTGCCCGAGGGGCCGCCGCGCGTGCGCCGCGCGCACACCAGCACCGTGCCGCGGGGCGTGTACTTGATCGCGTTGTCGACCAGGTTGCCGAGCAGCCGCGCGAGCATGCGCGCATCGGCGCGCACCACCGCGGGCGTGGCGCGGATGCGCAGCACCAGGCCCTTGGCCTGCGCCAGCGCCGCGAAGCGCCCCTGCAGCGGTGCGAACAGCGTGGCCAGCCGCACCGGCTCGAAGCGCACCGGCGCCACGCCGCCGTCGAGCTGCGCGATGTCGAGCAGCGCGTCGATCGAGCCGCGCAGCGCATCGACGCTGTCGCGCATGAAGCGCAGGTTCTCGGCCGTGGGCGCGTGGCGCGTGTCGAGCGCGTCGACGAAGATCGCGAGCGCATGCATGGGCTGGCGCAGGTCGTGGTTGGCGGCCGCGAAGATGCGCGCGCGCTGCGCCGCGAGCTGCGCCACGTGCTCGAGCTGGCGCGCCAGCGCATCGGCCAGCCGCGCGTTCTCGAAGCCGTTCTCGATCGAGCCCACGATCAGCCGGTTCTGCTTGCGTGCGTAGTGCAGCCCCGCGAGCAGCTGCGAGAGCGCCAGGCAGCCCATGATGACCGTCACGCTGCCGGGCTCGATCACCAGCCGCAGCGCGAGGCTCAGGAACACCGGCACGCTGAAGCACAGGGCCGCGAGCCACCACTGCGCGAGCGCCGCGATGATCACGCCGGTGACGCCGCTCACGAAGAAGTACAGCAGCAGGATGTGCGCGAGATCGCCGCTCGGGAAGAACAGCCACGGCGCCAGCGCCCACACCACGCCCGGGAACAGCATGCGCAGCTCGAGGCGGCGGCGCGTGGCCCAGGCCGAGGCGGCATCGATCGCCTCCGGGTCGAGGCTGCGCAGGTGGCGATGCATGTGCCATTGCATGCCATGCACCAGCGCGGCCCACACCAGCGTGCCCTTGTGGCCGGTGAGCACGAGGAAGGTGATCCAGAACACCGCGGCGGTCACGGCCGCCGACAGCGGCGTGTCCATGGTGTCGACGATGTAGGCGCGCGCCAGGCTCCGGTCGACCAGCGGGTTCGGGTTGGGCGATTCGACCCAGTAGGCGCGCAGCCGCTGCAGCAGGCCGGCGGCCCGCGCGGACGAGCGCTCGGCGCTGGCGGGAGGCGTGGGCGGGGTCGGTGGCATGGCGGCTTCGCGGCCCATTCTGCCCGCGCCATGTGTACGCCCGTCAACCCGCGGGCATCCACCCTTGGCGTGCCGCTTGCTACCCGCTAACGTGACGCCCCTGAGACCGGACAAGGCGAGTGGACCACGGGAAGACAACGCACACCATCGAGGAACGACGGCCATGTACCTGAGCGCTTCCGAACAGCAGGCCCTGCGCGGCGTGTTCACGCTGCTCGCGCGCGACGACGAGGGTGGCGAACGCGAGATCCGCGAGCGCCTCGGCCATGCGCTGCTCGGCCTGCTGCGGGCCGACCAGTTCGCCTCCTTCGTCTGGGACGCCGAGCGCGGCGGCTTCGGCTCGCGCGTGGCGATCAACATGGCGCCGGCCAACCTCGACACCTATGCGCAGTGGCACCAGCACCACGACCCGATCACCTTCGTGCTGCAGTCGCGCCGCCGCGCCACGCGCGTGACCGAGGTGATGCCGCAGCGCGAGCTGATGCGCACGCCCTTCTTCAACGACTTCCTCGCGCGCGACGGCCTGCACTGGGGCCTGAACCTTCATGCCTTCGACGGCGAGCGCGCGCTCGGCGACCTGCGCATCTGGCGCCGCAAGGAGCGCGGCGATTTCGGCGCGCGCGAGACGCTGATGCTCGACCTGATCGAGCCCGCGTTCGCGGGCGCGCTGCGGCGCGCGCAGCAGCGCACGGGCGGCGCGGGAAGCGCGGCCGCCTCGCCCTGGGCCAGCCTCAGCGCGCGCGAGCAGCAGGTGGCGCGCGCCGTGCGCGAGGGCCTCACCGACAAGGACATCGCGCGCCGCATGGCGGTGGGCGTGCCCACGGTGCGCACCTACCTGCGGCGCATCTTCGACAAGCTCGGCATCGAGCGCCGCTCGGCGCTCGCGGGCGTGCTGCCGCGCGACTGAACTACTTCGCCGCCGGCAGCCGCCCCAGCAAGGGCTCGATCGCCAGGCCCAGCGCCAGCAGGCGGCGGTCGCTGCCCGCGGGGCCATCGAGCTCGAGCCCGATCGGCAAACCGCTGGTCGCGCCCAGCGCCGAGGGCAGCTGCAGGCCCGGGATGCCGGCGTTGCTGCCGGGGTCGGTGTTCTGGATCAGCGCGCCGAAGTTCTCAGGGCTGCTGGCCTCGGGCGCGGCCAGCAGCGCCACCTGCGGCACGGTCGGGAACACCAGCGCGTCGAGCCGGTGCTTCGTGAAGGTGTCGCGGTAGAGCTTCTGCAGCGCAGGCCGCGCCACGCGCATCGCATGGTCGTAGGCCGGCCTGGCGTCGACCGTGCCGTTCGCGGCCGGCAGCTTGCGCGGCAGCACCAGGCCGTCGAAGGTGCCCTTGACGTCGGGGCTCGCGATGCCCGCGGCGAGCTGCTTCAGGTCGATGCCGGTGTCGTACTTCGCGAGGTAGGCCGCCATGTCGTCGTTCGCCTCGTAGAGCGCGACCGGGAAGCCCACGGCGCCGTTGAGCTCGGCGAGCTTCGGCATCTCGAGCTCGACCAGCGTGACGCCGGCCGCGCGCAGCTTGGCGAGCGCGGCATCGGTGGCGGCGCGGGTGTCGGCATCGAGGTTGGCGAAGAAGGCCGGCACCACCCCGAGCCGCACGCGCTTCAGGTGGGCGGGACGCACCGCCGCGCCGCCCGCGATCGCGCGGTCGAGCAGCACCAGGTCGGCCACCGACAGCGCCATCGGGCCGGCGGTGTCGCGCGTGTGCGAGATCGGCGCGATGCCCTGCTGCGGATAGCGCCCCATCGAAGGCCGCAGCGACGCGCAGCCGTTGAAGGCGCAGGGAATGCGCACCGAGCCGCCCGTGTCGGTGCCCAGCGCGGCCGGCACCATGCGCGCGCCCAGCGCCGCGCCGTTGCCCGACGAGGAACCGCCCGCGATGCGGCGCGGATCGTAGGCATTGCGCACGCCGACCTCGGGGCCCGAGGGGAAGGCCGGGTTGTAGCCGGTGACGCCGAAGGCCAGCTCGTGCATGTGGGTCTTGCCCAGCACGATGGCGCCGGCCGCGCGCAGCTTCGCGACTACCGGTGCGTCGGCCGCCGGCACGAAGCCCTTGAGCGCGGGCGTGCCGGCGCTGGCGGGCAGGCCGCGCACCTGGATGTTGTCCTTGATCGCCACCGGCAGGCCGGCCAGCGGCTTGCAGGCCGCGCCGGGCTTGCGCGCGGCATCGGCGGCGCGCGCGGCCGCGAGCGCGCCCTGTTCGTCGAGCGTGATGAAGGCGTTGAGGTTCGCCTTGGCCCTGGCCTGCGCGACATAGGCCGTGACCAGCTGCTCGCTGGTCAGCCGGCCGGCGCAGAGCTCGCGCACCGCGTCGCTGGCGGTCAGGGTGGCGATGTCGGGCGCGGCGGGCTGCTGGGCCTGGGCGCCCATGGCGAGCACGGCGAGCGCGGAGGCGACGAGACGCGCCGGGCGGCGCGAGGGAGCGAAGGAAGAACGGGTCATGGCGGCGGCCTCGGTGAACGAACGGAAGGCCGCCATCGTGCGCCGCCGCGCGCCGGCTGTCTGTCGTCGAAACCGATGACAAGGCGGCGCGCCGCGAGGGCGTGCCGGCCCGCCTCGCCTACAGCGCGCGCTGGATCAGCAGCTTCTGGATGTCCGAGGTGCCTTCGTAGATCTGGCACACGCGCACGTCGCGGTAGATGCGCTCGAGCGGGAAGTCGTTCACGTAGCCGTAGCCGCCCAGGGTCTGGATCGCGGCGCTGCACACGCGCTCGGCCATCTCGCTCGCGAACAGCTTGGCCATCGCGGCCTCTTTGAGGCAGGGGCGGCCGGCGTCGCGCAGGCTCGCGGCATGCCAGATCAGCTGGCGCGCCGCCTCGAGCTGCGTGGCGCAGTCGGCGAGCCGGAAGCCCACGGCCTGCTGATCGAAGATGGAACCGCCGAAGGCCTGGCGCTCCTTGGCATAGGCCACGGCCACGTCGAAGGCGCTGCGCGCCATGCCCACGCTCTGCGCGGCGATGCCGATGCGGCCGCCCTCGAGCGCGCCGAGCGCGATCTTGTAGCCCTCGCCCTCGGCGCCGATCAGGTTCTCCGCCGGGATGCGGCAGCCGTCGAAGTTGATCTGCGCGGTGTCGCTGCTGTGCTGGCCGAGCTTGTCCTCGAGCCGCGCCACCTGGTAGCCCGGCGCGTCGGTCGGCACGATGAAGGCGCTCATGCCGCGCTTGCCCGCGGCCTTGTCGGTGACCGCGATCACGATCGCCACCTGGCCGTTCTTGCCGCTGGTGATGAACTGCTTCACGCCGTCGATCACATAGCCGTCGGCGTCCTTGCGCGCGGTGGTGCGCAGGCTCGAGGCATCGCTGCCGGCCTGCGGCTCGGTCAGGCAGAAGGCGCCGAGCATCCGGCCCTGCGCGAGCGGCTCGAGCCACTGCTTCTTCTGCTGCGCATTGCCGTAGCGCATCAGGATCGCGTTGACGGGGCAGTTGGTCACGCTGATCGCGGTGCTGGTGCCGCCGTCGCCGGCCGCGATCTCCTCGAGCACCAGCGCGAGCGTGAGGTAGTCGAGGCCGGCGCCGCCGTGCTCCTCGGGCACGCAGATGCCGTAGGCACCGAGTGCCGCGAGCCCCTGGTGCACTTCCTTCGGGAAGCTGTGTTCGCGGTCCCACTTCGGCGCGTGGGGCCAGAGTTCGGCCTGCGCGAAGTCGCGCACGGCGTCGCGGATGGCTTCCTGGTCTGTGCTCAGCAGCATGGCGTGTCTCCTCGTGTCGTTCTCGTCGTCGTTACTTGCCGGAACCCAGGTCCATGATCAGGCGCGCGGCCATGTACAGGCGGCGCGGGATCGCGCTGATGTCCACGTACTCGGCCTTGTCGCTGTGGTAGCCGAAGCCCGGCAGGCCCAGGCTCTCGATCACGGGCTTGCCCGACAGCGCCGCGTAGGCCGCGTCGGTGCCGCCGCCGGTGCGTTCTTCCACGCCCAGCGTGCCGCCGGCTTCCTTGTAGTAGCCCACCGCCTTGTCGACCAGCTTCCTGCCGCCTTCGCCGGCATTGAAGGCCGGGCGGCCGCGCGTGACGATCACCTTCACGTCGGCATCGGGCAGCTTCTTCTGCTGCGCGCGCTCCTCGAGCGTCTTCATCGCGGCATCGAAGTCCTCGTTGCGCGCATAGCGCACGTCGGCGTTGAGCGTGGCGCTGGCCGGGATGATGTTCGAGACGTTGCCGGCCTTGGCGATGGTCCAGTTGAAGCGCAGGTTCTTCGACTTGTCGTCGATGCTCATGGTGCGCAGCACCAGGTCGGAGGCCTCGACCAGCGCGTTCACGCCGAGGTCGGGCGCGGCGCCCGCGTGCGAAGCCTTGCCCGTGATGTTGACCTGCACGTAGGCGATGCCCGAGGTGCCGAGCGAGAGCTTCTCGTCGCCGGCGCCCGTGGGCTCGAACGAGAGCACGTAGTCGGCCAGCTTGGCCTCTTCCTGGATCAGGTCGCGCGAGCCGAAGGAGCCTTTCTCCTCGTCGGTGTTGAACAGCACGGTGATGGTGCCGTAGTCGCGCACGCCGTAGTCCTTGAGCAGCTTGAGCGTGTGCAGGATCACGGCATTGCCGCCCTTGTCGTCGGCGATGCCGGGACCGTAGGCCTTGTCGCCCTCGATGCGGAACGGCGCCTTGGCGAGCGTGCCCTTGAGGTAGACGGTGTCCATGTGCGACATCAGCAGCAGGTTCTTGCCGCCGCGGCCCTTGAGCTTGCCGACGATGTTGTCGCCCACCACCAGGCCGGCCGACTTGCTGCGCGTGACGGTGAAGCCCAGGTTCTTCAGTTCGGCCTCGAGGAAGTTGCCCGCCGCGGCGATGCCCTCGGCGTCGCCGGTGCCGGTCTCGATGTTGACCAGCTTCTCGAGCGTCTTGATGACGGCGGGCTGCTCGTCGGTGGCGGCCTGGAACAGCACGTTGTCGCGCTTCTGCGCCCAGGCGGCCGGCGCGAGCAGGGCGCCCGCGAGCACGGCGGCGATGACGTTGCGTGAATGAAAGGGACGCATGGGACCTCCTGCTTTTCTGCGATTCGTTCTCTGAAACAATGAAAGTCCGCCGGCCATGCAGGCCGGCGGACGCGGCGCCGTGCTTTTTACAGCAGCTCGAGCGCCACGGCGGTGCCTTCGCCGCCGCCGATGCACAGCGTGGCCACGCCGCGCTTCCTGCCCTGCGCCTTGAGCGCATGGATCAGCGTGACCATGATGCGCGCGCCGCTGGCGCCGATCGGGTGGCCCAGCGCGCAGGCGCCGCCGTGGATGTTGACGCGGTCGTGCGACACGTCGAGCTCGTGCATCAGCGCCATCGGCACCACCGCGAAGGCCTCGTTGACTTCCCACAGGTCCACGTCCTTGACGGCCCAGCCGGTCTTCTTGAACAGCTTGGCCACCGCGCCCACCGGCGCGGTCGAGAACCACTCGGGCTGCTGCGCGTGCGTGGCATGCCCGACGATGCGCGCGATCGGCTTCGCGCCGATCTTCTTCGCATGCGACTCGGTCATCATGACCAGCGCGGCGGCGCCGTCGTTGATCGACGAGCTCGAGGCGGCGGTGATGGTGCCGTTCTCCTTCTTGAACGCCGGCTTGAGCGTCGGGATCTTGTCGAGCTTGACCTTGCCCGGGCCTTCGTCGATGGCGATCAGCGTGTCGCCGCCGCGGCCCTTGACGGTGACCGGCACGATCTCGTCCTTGAACAGGCCGGTGTCGGTGGCCTTCTTGGCGCGCTCGACGCTGGCGATGGCGAAGGCATCCTGCTGCTCGCGCGTGAACTTGTACTTGGCCGCGCAGTCCTCGCCGAAGGTGCCCATCGAGCGGCCCGGCTGGTAGGCATCCTCGAGGCCGTCGAGCATCATGTGGTCGAAGATGCGGTCGTGGCCCATGCGGTAGCCGCCGCGGCCCTTGAGCATCAGGTAGGGCGCGTTGGTCATGCTCTCCATGCCGCCGGCCACCATCACGTCGTGCGTGCCGGCCAGGAGCAGGTCGTGCGCGAGCATCGCGGCCTTCATGGCCGAGCCGCACATCTTGCTGAGCGTGACGGCGCCGGCGCTGTCGGGCAGGCCGCCCTTGTAGGCCGCCTGGCGCGCGGGCGCCTGGCCCTGGCCCGCCATCAGGCAGTTGCCGAACAGCACCTCGCCCACGCTGTCGGGCGCGATGCCGGCACGCTCGACGGCGGCCTTGATCGCGGCGCCGCCGAGGTCGTGCGCCGCGAGGGAGGAGAAGTCGCCCTGGAAGCTGCCCATGGGGGTGCGGGCGGCGCCGACGATGACGATGGATTCGGACATTTCAGTGCTCCTGGTTGGATGAAAGATTCGGACAGCCGAACGCAGAAAAAATACAAAAATGACGCAGAGGTCGCAGAAGAAGACATCGGGCTTCGGGAATTTCTTCTGCGACTTTTGCGCGACCTTCGCGACTTCTGCGTTCGGTCTTCAGGTGTTCGCCGCCTGCTCCTCGTCGTGGAAGCGTTGCGACTCTTCGTACGGGAACACGTCCAGCATCTGGCCGGCCTGGATGCGTTCCTTGTGGTGCTGCCAGAAGGCGGCGTCGAGCAGGTCGGCGTGGTGCGCCATGAAGGCTTCGCGCACGTCCTTGTTGCCCAGCAGGAAGGGCTCGAAGGTCTCGGGGAACACGTCCTTCGGGCCGACCGAATACCAGACCTCGCCGCTCATCTCCTCTTCCTCGTTGCGCGGCGCGGGCACCTTGCGGAACTGGCAGTCGGTGATGTATTCGATCTCGTCGTAGTCGTAGAACACGACCTTGCCGCCGCGCGTGACGCCGAAGTTCTTCCACAGCATGTCGCCCGGGAAGATGTTGGCGGCCACCATGTCCTTGATCGCATTGCCGTATTCGATCACCGCCTGCTCGAGCTGCTCCCTGGCGCGCCTGGCCTGCGCCGGGCTCTCGGGATGCGCGAGCATGTCGAAGGCCTCCTGCAGATAGATGTTCAGCGGGATCATGCGGCGCTCGATGTAGACATGCTTGAGCACCAGCTCCATCTCCCCGTTGCCGTCGCGGTCGCCGATCTCGAGCTGGCTGGGCGCGAACTTCCGGATCTCCTCGATCAGCGCGGGCTCGAAGCGGTCGAGCGGAAAACCCACGTCGCTGTACTCGAGCGTGTCGGCCATGCGGCCCACGCGGTCGTGCTGCTTCACGAGCATGTACTTGCCCTTGATCTGCTCGCGCGTGGTGTCCTTCGGCGGCGGATAGAAATCCTTGATGACCTTGAACACGAACGGGAACGAGGGCAGGTCGAACACCAGCATCACCATGCCCTTGATGCCGGGCGCGATGCGGAAGCGGTCGCTCGAGTAGTTGAGGTGCGAGAGGAAGTCGCGGTAGAACAGCGTCTTGCCCTGCTTGGCCAGGCCGAGCGCGTTGTAGATCTCGGCGCGCGGCTTGCGCGGCATCAGCGAGCGCAGGAACTGCACGCAGGCCGAGGGCACCTCCATGTCGACCATGAAGTAGGCGCGCGCGAAGCTGAACAGCATCTGCAGGTCGTCCTCGCCGAACAGCACCGCGTCGACGTGGAAGCGGCCCTGGCCGTCGTGCAGGATCGGCAGCGCGAACGCCAGCTCGACGAAGCCGTTCATGATCTTGCCGACCACGTAGGCGCCCTTGTTGCGGTAGAACAGCCCCGAGAGCACCTGCAGCTGGAAGTTGGCGCGCAGCTTGACCTGGTGGAAGCGCGCCTGCATCGCGTCCGCCACGCGCTCGGCATCGCGCCGCTTGTGGGCCCAGCTGCCGAGCAGCGCGAAGTCGTCGAGCATCTGCTCGATGTGGTCCGCCAGCGTGGCGTGCGCCGGGTAGTAGGCGCGGTAGGTGGGCATGCCGCGCGGCTCGATGTACTCGGTGCTGATCGCCGGGCGCACGAAGATGAAGTCGTTCTGGAAGTACGCGCGGTGCAGGATCTTGGTGGTGACCGAGTTGAAGAAGCTCTCGGCCAGCTCGGGCTGGTGGTGGTCGACCAGCAGGCCGATGTAGTGCAGCTTGACCTGGTGCCAGACGTCCATCGGCTGCTCGCCGGCCTTGAACTCCTTCTCGAGCCGCGCCACCGCCTCGCTCACGCGCAGGTCGTAGAACTCGATGCGCTCGCGCTGCGCGCGCTGCTGGCCGTGCCAGTCGGCGGTCTCGAAGCGGTGCTTGGCGCGCGACGACTCGGCCCGGAACAGCCTGTAATGGCGGTTGAAGCCGTCCATCATCGCCTTCGCGATGTCGTAGGCCAGCGGGGAGTCGAGGCGCTGCGGGAACATGGACCGGGGAGAAGGCGCGCCTTCAGCCGGCGGCGGGCGTCGGCGCCGCGGCGGGCTTGCCGGTGAGCCGGGTCACCAGCTCGCCGGGGCGGCTGTACTTGTGGCGCACGCGCTGCACCGCGGCCTTGTAGAGCGATTCGAGCGACTTGTCGCCTTCCACGCTCATGCCCAGGTCCTGCAGCAGGCCGTCGTGCACGCCGAAGGTCCAGCCGTGGATCGTGACCTTCTGGCCGCGGCTCCAGGCGTCGACCATCACCGTGCTGACGGCCACGTTGACCACCTGCTCGGCGACGTTGAGTTCGCACAGCGCGTCGGCGCGCACTTCTTCCGCGAAGCCGTCGAGCATCACGTGGTGGCGGTCGCGCACGTCCTGGATGTGGCGGATCCAGTTGTCGGCCAGGCCGATGCGGGTGCCGTTGAGCGCGGCCTTCACGCCCGCGCAGCCGTAGTGGCCCACCACCATGATGTGCTCGACCTTCAGGTGCTCGACCGCGAACTGGATCGCCGACAGCGCGTTGAGGTCGGAGTGCACCACGATGTTGGCCACGTTGCGGTGCACGAACACCTCGCCGGGCTCGAGGCCGGTGATCTGGTTGGCGGGCACGCGGCTGTCGGAGCAGCCGATCCACATGTAGCGCGGCGTCTGCTGCTTGACCAGGCTGGAGAAGAAACCAGGCCGGTCACGTTCCATCTGCGCGGACCAGGCGCGGTTGTGGGCGAAGAGGTCGTCGAGGGATTCGGACATGCGGGGATTGTCGGTGAGGTGGAGGGGATTCGATGCGGCGGCGCCCGGCGCCGGGCTCTCAGGCGGTGGCCTTGGCCGGTCGCGGTGGCCTGGTGGCCTTGGGCCTGGCGGCGGTTTCGGCCTTCTGCGCGCGCGCCAGCGCCGTCTGGCCCTTCTTTTCGTGAGCGCGCACTTCCGCGATATTGGCCTGCAGCTCGGCGAGCTGGCCCTCGAGCTGCGCGCGGTGGGCGCCCAGGATGCTGAGGAAGCGCTCGAGCTGCGGCACCGTGTCGCGCGGGCTGTCGTACATGTCGAGGATGTCCTTGGCCTCGGTCAGGCTCAGGCCCAGGCGCTTGGCGCGCAGCGTGAGCGTGAGCCGGGCCCGGTCGCGCGCGCTGTAGATGCGCTGCAGGCCCGCGCGCTCGGGCGTGAGCAGCCCCATGTCCTCGTAGAAGCGGATCGCCCGCGTCGTCAGGTCGAATTCCTTCGCGAGCTGGCTGATGGTGAAGGTTTGCGCTGGCATGAGGGCTTGTTCAAGGAACACGGGAGGCGCCGGGAAGGGGGCGTTGCGGGGGCGACAGCACATTTGCGCCGCGCTCTCTACAATGGTGCCCTCAACCCATGACGTTTACGTAAACGTCAATCCTACATGAATCTGCTCGAACGCGAACTCCACTACCCCCTCGGCGACACCCTGCCCGCCCCCGGCGAGGCCCTCGAAGTGGCGCCCGGCGTGCGCTGGATCCGGATGCGGCTGCCGTTCGCGCTCGACCACATCAACCTCTGGCTGCTGCGCGACAACTACCGCGGCGTCGAGGGCTGGACCGTGGTCGACTGCTGCATCTCGCGCGACGAGGCGCGGGCGCAGTGGGAGCAGATCTTCGAGACCCAGCTGCAGGGCCTGCCGATCGTGCGCGTGATCGTCACCCACATGCATCCCGATCACATCGGCCTGGCCGACTGGCTGTGCAAGCGCTGGAACGTGCCGCTGTGGATCAGCTCCACCGACTACCACGTGGCGCGCGTGCTCTGCAGCAGCGGCGACACGCTCGCCGGCGGCGAGCATGCCGCGCGCTTCTTCAGCGCGCACGGCCTGGCCAACCCCGAGGCGCTCGACAAGATCCGCGGCCGCACCAACTACTACGCCAACATGGTGCCCTCGGTGCCCGAGAGCTTCGTGCGCATGCTCGACGGCGAGAGCATCGACATCGGCGGCCATGCCTGGCGCTGCATCAGCGGCTACGGCCATGCCCCCGAGCACATCGCGCTGTACTGCGACGATCTCAAGCTGCTGCTGGGCGGCGACATGATGCTGCCGCGCATCTCGACCAACGTGAGCGTGTACGCGGGCGAGCCCGAGGCGAATTCGCTGCGCCTGTTCCTCGACAGCATCGAGCGCTTCAAGTCGCTGCCCGCCGACACCCTCGGCCTGCCCGCGCACGGCAAGCCCTTCACCGGCATCCACCGCCGCGTCGAACAGCTGCAGGAGCACCACCGCGACCGCCTGGCCGAGCTGCTCGAGGTCGCGCTGGCGCGGCCGATCACGGCCTTCGAGGGACTGCCGATCCTGTTCAAGCGCGAACTCGACCTGCACCAGATGACCTTCGCGATGGGCGAGACCGTGGCGCACCTGCACCTGCTCTGGTTCTCGGGGCAGGTGAAGCGCGAGCTGGGCGCGGACGGCATCTACCGCTTCGGCGCCCTGGCCTGAGTTCCGGCACAGCGCGGCGCACGGCCGCGCATAGACTCGCGGGCATGAACATGTCGCACACGCTGGCCGATCTGCGCGCGGGCCGGCTGACGGGCGCCACGCGGCTCGACCTGAGCTGCGGCCTCGAGGAATTTCCGCGCGAAGTTTTCGAGCTGGCCGACACGCTCGAGGTGCTGAACCTCACGGGCAATGCGCTCGACCGCCTGCCCGACGACCTGGGCCGGCTGCACCGGCTGCGCGTGCTGTTCTGCTCCGACAACCGCTTCACGCGCTTGCCCGAATCGATCGGCGACTGCGCGAACCTCGACATCGTCGGCTTCAAGGCCAACCGCATCGCCGAGGTGCCGGCCGCGTCGCTCGCGCCCTCGCTGCGCTGGCTGATCCTGACCGACAACGCGATCGAGCGCCTGCCCGACACGCTGGGCGACTGCACGCGCATGCAGAAGCTGATGCTCGCGGGCAACCGCCTGAGCAGCCTGCCCGAGACGCTGGCCGGCTGCACGCGGCTCGAGCTGCTGCGCATCTCCGCCAACCGCTTCGCGGCGCCGCCCGGCTGGCTGTGGTCGATGCCGCGGCTGTCGTGGCTGGCCGCCGCGGGCAATGCCTTCGATGCACGCGAGGAGGAGGCCGCGGCGCTCGCGCCCGCGGTGCCGCGCATCGACTGGCATGCGCTGCAACTGGGCACGCGGCTCGGCGAAGGCGCATCGGGCGTGATCCACGAGGCGCTGCTGAACGAGCGGGAGCCGGTCGCGGCCAAGCTCTTCAAGGGGGCCGTCACGAGCGACGGCTGGCCGCGCAGCGAGCTCGCGGCCAGCATCGCAGCCGGCGCCCATGCCACCCTGATCGGCGCGCAGGGCCGCATCGATGGCCATCCCGAGGGCACGCAGGGCCTGGTGATGGCGCGCGTGCCGGCGTCGTTCCGCACGCTCGCGGGGCCGCCGAGCCTGGCCTCGTGCACGCGCGACGTCTATGCCGACGACGCCCGCTGGTCCGCAGGCACCGCGCTGCGCATCGCGCGCGACATCGCCGCGGCGATGCGGCACATGCATGCGCGCGGCCTGGTGCATGGCGACCTCTATGCGCACAACATCCTCTGGCATCCCGAAGACGGCGCGCGCCTGGGCGACTTCGGCGCCGCCTGGCTCGCCGATGCGCTGCCCGCCGGCGACGCGGCGCGCGCGCGGCAACTGGAGGTGCGCGCCTTCGGCTGCCTGCTCGAGGAACTGGCCGCGCGCTGCGATGAACCGCCTCCTGCGATGACGGCGCTGCGCGATCGCTGCCTGCAGCCCGAGGTGGCCTCGCGCCCTTCGGCCGCGGAGATCGCCGCGCTGCTCGAAGAGACTCTCGCATGAGCCGCGGCCGCCTCGCCCATCCGCCGCTGCCGATGCGCGACGGCGTGAGCGCGAGCTGCGTCGGCCTGCCGACCGAGGACCACTGGCCGACCATTGCCGACTTCCTGATCGCGCGCTTCACCGCGATCGCACCCGAGGCCTGGATGCAGCGCATCCGCGACGGCGAGGTGGTCGACGAGCACGGCGTGCCCGTCACGCCCGAGCGCCGCTACCAGGCGCCGCTGCGCGTCTTCTACTACCGCGCGCTCGACACCGAGCCGGCGATCCCGTTCAAGGAGCAGGTGCTGTACCGCGACGAGCACCTGCTGGTGGTCGACAAGCCGCACTTCGTGCCGGTCACGCCCACCGGCAAGTACCTGCACCACAGCCTGCTGGTGCGGCTCAAGCGCAAGCTCGGCATCGAGGCGCTGTCGCCGCTGCACCGCATCGACCGCAGCACCGCGGGCCTGGTGCTGTTCTCCGTGCGGCCCGAGACACGCGGCGCCTACCAAACCATGTTCGCGCAGCGCACGGTGCACAAGGACTACGAGGCGATCGTGCCGCTGCCCGGCGGCGAGGCCGCCGCGGCCGCGCTGCCGCCGGTCTACCGCAGCCGGCTGGTCGACGACGCGCACTTCATGCAGGTGAAGGAAGCGCCCGGCGAGCCGAATTCCGAGACCGGCATCGCGGTGCTGAAGGCGTTCGACGGGCTCGCGCACCTCGCGCTCTCGCCGGTCACGGGCCGGCGGCACCAGTTGCGCGTGCATTGCCTGGCGCTGGGCATGCCGATCGTGAACGACCCCTTCTATCCGGTGCTGACGCCGGTCGACACCGACGACTTCGAGCGGCCGCTGCAACTGCTGGCGCGCTCCATCGCCTTCACCGATCCCCTGACCGGCGAACCGCGCCGCTTCGACAGCCAGCTGCGCCTGCTGCTGGCGCCAAGGTGACGCCCGCGGCGCGACGCCGGCACTAAGCTGCGGCCTCCGGCTGCCCTTGTCTTTCCTCCATCGGGCGGCCCCACGCACACCAGGAGACGCCGCACATGGACACCACCCGACTCTTCTCGCTCCAGGGCCGCACCGCCCTCATCACCGGCGGCTCGCGCGGCATCGGCCGCATGATCGCCGAGGGCTACCTGGCGCAGGGCGCACGGGTCTACATCTCGGCGCGCAAGGCCGAGGCCTGCGACCAGACCGCCCAGGAACTGTCGGCCTTCGGGCATTGCGTGTCGCTGCCGGCCGACGTGTCGACGCTCGAAGGTGCGCAGGCGCTGGTCGCCGCGTTCGCGAAGCATGAGTCGTCGCTGGACATCCTCGTCAACAACGCCGGTGCCGCCTGGGGGGCGCCCTATGCGGAGTTTCCGGAGAGCGGCTGGGACAAGGTGGTGGACCTGAACCTCAAGACGCCGTTCTTCCTGACGCAGGCGTTGACGCCGTTGCTGAAGAAGGCGGCCGCGGGGGGCGATCACCTGGCGAAGGTGATCAACATCGCTTCGATCGACGGGATCTCGGTGAATCCGCAGGAGACCTACTCGTACGCGGCGAGCAAGGCGGGGCTGATCCAACTCACGCGGCGCATGGCGCTGCGGCTGGCACAGGACGGGATCGTGGTGAGCGCGATCGCGCCGGGGGCCTTTGCCTCGAGCATGAACAAGGATGCCCGGGACCATGGGGATGAGATCAAGGGGCGGATTCCGGCGGGGCGGATCGGGAAGCCCGAGGACATGGCGGGGGCGGCGATTTATCTGGCTTCTGATGCGGGGGACTATGTGATGGGGTCTACGTTGGTTGTCGATGGGGGTGTGACGCACGCGCGTTGATTTTCTTGCTGCGTTTTTGTTGAGGCTGTTGGCCGGGTCTCGCCCCGGCGGGCGAGTCACTTTCTCTTGTCTCGCCAAGAGAAAGTAACCAAAGAGAAGGCGACCCCGCTGTCTGTGTCCCTCCGCTTCGCTGCGGGCAACCTGCGGTGCTCGGAGAAAGCGGGGGTCCGCAGAACTCGCTGCACTTCGTTCCGCTCAGACAGCTGCGGCCCTTATCCCGCTTTCCCCTGCGCTCCTCGGCACAGCCAGAGGGGATGAGGGTCAACGCGCCTTGGCGCGTCCTTGTGTGGTGAGTGCGCATGCATAGGCCTTGGATCTTCCACTGAGGCCGAGCGAAGCAAAGGCCCGAAGGGTCTGCTGGGCCGAGCATCGCGATGGCCCGACCCACCCCCTCTGGCTGCGCCGAGGAGCGCAGCGTTTCGCGGATAAGGGCTCGCAGCTGTCTGAGCGCAGCGCAGCGGAGCGAGTTCTGCGAGACCCCGCGAAACGCGAGCACCGCAGGTTGCCCCGTAGCGCAGCGGAGGGGTCGCAGACAGTGGGTCGCCTTTTCTTTGGTTACTTTCTTTTGGCGAAGCAAAAGAAAGTGACTCGCCCGCCGGGGCGAGACCCGGCCGACAGCCTAAAAAAGAAAACTCACCCCCACCGAGGCACAGCCTCATCCTTCAACTGCTGCCTCAACACATCGTAATCCGGCACCACGCTTTCAACGGTCTCCCAGAACCGATGCGAGTGATCCATCACCCGCAGATGCGCCAACTCATGCGCCACCACATAGTCGATCACCGACAACCGAAAGTGGATCAACCGCCAGTTCAGCCGAATCGACCCATCCGCACTCGCACTCCCCCACCGCGTCGCCGCATTCGACAACGACAGCTTCGCCCACCGCACCCCCAGCAGCGGCGCGAAGTGATCGAGCCGCTCGATGAACAGCTTGCGTGCCTGCCGCATCAGCCAGGCCTGCGCCGCATCGCGGATCTGCGACGGCTCGGCGTTCTGCGCCACGGCCAGCCGCAGCAGCCGCGGACCCGTGCCGTCGCCCGCATCGAGCGCCCCGCCCACGCCCTCGAAGCCATGCTTCGGATCGAGCCGCACCACCACCGGTTCGCCGAGGAAAGGAAAGCCCGCGCCGTCCTTCCAGTCGATGCGCGTGGCCTCGACGCGCGCGTGGCGCTGCTGCGTCTCGGCGAGCTTGCGCAGGATCCAGTCGCCCTTCTCGCGGATCGCGGCATCGACGTCGCGCAGCGCGACCCAGCGCGGCGCGCGCACCGACAGGCCTTCGGCGCCGACGACGAAGCCGATGGTGCGGCGCTTGCCGCGCTTGAATTCGTAGGCGACGCGCGCCGCGCCCAGCATCAGCTCGCGCGAAGCCTGCGGATGCACGAAGCTCGCGGGCGCCAGGGTGTCGGCCAGCGGCACGGCCGGACGCGGGTCCTCGACCAGCGGCACCGTGGTGGTGGGCACGGCCACCACCGGCGGCACCGCGAAGGGCAGCGCGTCGGGCACGAGGCTGCCGGGCTGGCGCGCGCGCGGCCGTGCCGGGCCCGGGCTCTTGCGCCCGCGCGGCGCGGCGGGCGGCGGCGCGGCCACGGCGCCATCGCCGAACAGGTCCAGCGCCAGCTGCGTCAGCTCTCGCATGCGTGGTTTCCGATGCTGGACAAGGAAAGAAGGGCTGCCGAAGACGCGCGCGCCCTCAACCCACCTTCTCGACCGCTGCGCCGCCGGCCACGCCACCGGTGGCATCGGCATCGCGGTACGCCTCGGGATCGAGGCGATGCATCTCGGCCTCGATCCAGGCCTCGACCTCGCGCATCAGCTCGTCGGGCTTGCGTCCGGCGCTCGAGATCGGCACGCCGATCGACACGTCGACCACGCCGGAGCGCTTGATGAAGGCCTTGCGCGGCCAGACCTTGGCCGAGGTCACGGCGATCGGGATCACGGGCACGCCGGTCTCGCAGGCCAGGCGCGTGCCGCCGCTCTTGTAGGTGCCCTTCTGGCCGCGCGGGATGCGCGTGCCCTCGGGGAACATGATGATCCAGATGCCCTGCGCGAGCAGCTTGCGGCCCTGGCTCACCACCTTGTTGAAGGCCTGGGCACGCTGGCTGCGGTCGATGTGGATCATGTCGAGCCGGCCCATGGCCCAGCCGAAGAAGGGCACGTAGAGCAGCTCCTTCTTGAACACGTAGGCCAGCGGATGCGGCATCAGCGTGGGCATCAGGAAGGTCTCGAGCGTGGACTGGTGCTTGACCAGCAGGATCGCGCCCGCGAGCTTGTCGGCCGGCAGGTTCTCCATGCCGCTCACGCGCAGCCGGATGCCCAGGAGCGCGCGCGCGCCGCTGCCGACGGCCCAGGAGAGCCAGCGCGCCGCCATCCAATAGAGCGGTATGCCGCGCATCCAGATCGAGCACACCAGCATGATGATCGCCCAGGGGACGACGGTGACGAACATCCACAGCGCGTGGAGAACGGAACGGAGCAACGCCATCAGAGAGCCACCTGCATGGATTCGGCCCGCGCCTCGCGCGCGAGCAGGAAGTCGACGAAAGCGGCGAGGTCTTCGTGCACCCTCGTGTCCGCCGGATATTCGGGAGGCAGCGGATCGAAGCCGCGGCAGGCCGCGCCCATGCCGGTCAGCAGCAGGTGCGGTTCGCAGCCGGCGGCCGCGCCGGCCTGCAGGTCGCGCAGGCTGTCGCCCGCGGTGGGCACGCCGGCCAGGTCGATGCCGAAGCGGTCGCCGATCTGCTGGAACAGGCCCGGCTTGGGCTTGCGGCATTCGCAGTCCTCGTCGGGGCTGTGCGGGCAATAGAACACCGCATCGACACGCCCGCCCACGGCCGCGAGCATCTTGTGCATCTTGGCGTGCATCGCATTGAGCGAGGCCATGTCGAACAGGCCGCGCCCCAGGCCCGACTGGTTCGACGCGATCACCACGTGCCAGCCCGCATGGTTGAGCCGCGCCACGGCCTCGAGCGCACCGGGCAGCGGCGTCCACTCGGTGTCGCTCTTCACGAAGTCTTCGCGGTGCACGTTGATCGTGCCGTTGCGGTCGAGGATCACGAGTTTCATGACGCGCCTGCCGATGAAGAGGAAGTGGAAGAGGACAACGGGATGACGGGGACTGGCGCGCTCAGACAGCCAGCCGCTCGAGCTGCGCCACGCGGTTCATCGCGGCATGCAGCGACATCAGGAGCCCCAGCCGGTTGAGCCGCAGGTCAGCCTGCTCGGCATTGACCATCACGCCGTCGAAGAAGGCATCGACCGGTTCGCGCAACGCGGCCAGGGTCTGCAGCGAGGCGGTGTAATCGCCGGCATCGAACTGGGCGTTGGCGGCGGGCACCACCTGCGCCATGGCGGCATGCAGCGCCTTCTCGGCGGGCTCCTGCAGCAGCAGCTCGCTGACGTGGGCGTCGGCCTCGGGGGCCTTCTTGAGGATGTTGCCGATGCGCTTGTTGGCCGCGGCCAGCGCGGCGGCGGCGGGCAGCACGGCGAAGGCGCGCACGGCGGCGAGCAGCTGGGGCACCTGGCCCAGGCGCTGCGGGCGCGGGGCCAGCACGGCGTCGACTTCCTGCGCGCTGGCGCCCTGCTCGCGCAGGCTGCCGGCGAGGCGGTCGAGAATGAAGTCCTGCAGCTCGACCGTGGCCTTGGAGGCATCGAAGCCCGCGATGCCCTGGAACTGCGCGGCGGCCCCGGCCAGCAGCGCGTCGAGGTCCAGCGGCAGGTTCTTCTCGATCAGCATGCGGATCGTGCCGAGCGCATGGCGGCGCAGCGCGAACGGATCGCGGTCGCCGGTGGGCAGGTTGCCGATGCCGAACATGCCGACCAGGGTCTCGAGCTTGTCGGCCAGCGCGACCACCAGGCCCACGCTGTTGCGCGGCAGTTCGTCGCCCGCGAAGCGCGGCTTGTAGTGGTCCTCGATGGCATCGGCCACGGCCGCGTCGAGGCCGTCGTGCAGCGCGTAGTAGCGGCCCATGATGCCCTGCAGCTCGGGGAACTCGCCGACCATGTCGGTCACGAGGTCGGCCTTGGCCAGCTGGGCGGCCTGCACGGCCTGGCGCGCCACGTTGGCATCGCCGAGCTTCTCGGCGATGGCGCGCGCGATGCGCATCACGCGTTCCACGCGCTCGCCCTGGGTGCCTAGCTTGTTGTGATAGACCACCTTGCCCAGCGATGCGACGCGCGAGGCCAGCGTCTTCTTGCGGTCCTGGTCGAAGAAGAACTTGGCGTCGGCCAGGCGCGGGCGCACCACGCGCTCGTTGCCGCCGATGACGGCGCTGGCATCGTCGGGGCTGATGTTGCTGACGACCAGGAACCGGTTGGTGAGCTTGCTCGACGCATCGAGCAGCGGGAAGTACTTCTGGTTCGCCTTCATCGTGAGGATCAGGCATTCCTGCGGCACCTCGAGGAATTCGCGCTCGAAGCTGCAGACCAGCACGTTGGGGCGCTCGACCAGCGCCGTCACCTCGTCGAGCAGCGCGTCGTCGTGGATCGGCACCGAGCCGCCGCCGACCTGGACCGCGGCCGCGGCGAGCTGGCGCGCGATCTCGGCGCGGCGCGCCTCGAAGCTCGCGATCACCGCGCCTTCGTCGCGCAGCTGCAGCGCGTAGCTGTCGGCATTGCGCAGCACCACGGGATCGACCGCGGCCTCGAAGCGGTGGCCATGCGTTTCGCGGCCGGCCTTGAGGCCCAGCGCCTCGATCGCCACCACGGCATCGCCGTGCAGCGCGACCAGGCCGTGCGCGGGGCGCACGAAGCTCACGCTGCTCCAGCCCGGCAGCTCGCAGCCGCTCTCGAGCTGGTAGCTCATGACCTTCGGGATCGGCAGCTTGGCGATGGCTTCGGCCAGCGCCTTCTGCAGGCCCTCGGCCAGGGTGGCGCCCTTGGCGGTGCTCTCGTAGAACAGGGCTTCGGCCTTGCCGTCCATGGCGCGCTTGAGGCCGGGCACGGCCGAGGCGTCGGCGCCGAGCGCGCCCAGGCGCTTGAGCAGCGCGGGCGTGGGCTGGCCCGAGGCATCGAGCCCCACGGCCACGGGCATCAGCTTCTGCGAGACGGCCTTGTCGGCGGCGCGCTCGGCCACGTGCGTGAGGTGCGCGGCCAGGCGGCGCGGCGAGGCGAAGGGCGTGAGCACCGAGCCGGCCTCGGCCAGGCCCTGGGCCACGAGCTGTTCGCGCAGCACGCCCGCGAAGGCCTCGCCGAGCTTCTTCAGCGCCTTCGGCGGCAGTTCTTCGACAAACAGTTCAACCAGCAGGGAGGTCTTGTTCATGGGGGTCGTCATCGCTCAGGCGGCCTTCTTCGGTGCGATCTGCGCGACCCATTCGCGCGGTGCCATCGGGAAGCCCAGCCGTTCCCGGCTGTCGTAGTAGCTCTGCGCCACGCTGCGCGCGAGGTTGCGGATGCGGCCGATGTAGGCCGCGCGTTCGGTCACGCTGATCGCGCCGCGCGCGTCGAGCAGGTTGAAGCTGTGCGCGGCCTTGAGCACCTGCTCGTAGGCCGGCAGCGCGAGCTGCTCGGCCATCAGGTGCCTGGCCTGCTTCTCGTGCGCGGCGAAGGCGGTGAACAGGAACTCGGCATCGGAATGCTCGAAGTTGTAGGTCGACTGCTCGACCTCGTTCTGCTTGTAGACGTCGCCGTAGCTCAGGCCCTCGGTCCACACGAGGTTGTAGACGTTGTCCACGCCCTGCAGGTACATCGCGAGGCGCTCGAGGCCGTAGGTGATCTCGCCGGTGATCGGCTTGCAGTCGATGCCGCCGACCTGCTGGAAGTAGGTGAACTGCGTCACCTCCATGCCGTTGAGCCAGACCTCCCAGCCCAGGCCCCAGGCGCCGAGCGTGGGGTTCTCCCAGTCGTCCTCGACGAAGCGGATGTCGTTCTTCTTGAGGTCGAAGCCCAGCGCCTCGAGGCTGCCGAGGTAGAGCTCGAGGATGTTCGCGGGCGCGGGCTTGAGCACGACCTGGTACTGGTAGTAGTGCTGCAGGCGGTTCGGGTTCTCGCCGTAGCGGCCGTCCTTGGGGCGGCGGCTGGGCTGCACGTAGGCGGCCTTCCAGGGCTCGGGGCCGAGCGCGCGCAGGAAGGTGGCGGTGTGCGAGGTGCCCGCGCCCACTTCCATGTCGTACGGTTGCAGCAGCGCGCAGCCCTTGTCGGCCCAGTACGACTGCAATTTGAGAATGATTTGCTGGAAGGTCAACATGAAGGGTGCCGGCCGGCGCGGCCGGGCGTTGGACGAAAGCGCGGCGGTGCGCCGCGAAAGCCCGCGATTTTACGGGCGGAGGGCAACTCTCCCACAGCGGGTCGGGAAGGCGCCTGCCACGGACCGGGCGCGGGCCGTGCGACAAACCGGGGTCCGCGCGGGCCCCTGTCTTCCACGGCCGCGCGGTCGACGCTTTTTCAGCCGGCCGGGAACGCCCGCCCGCCGCGCCGATCCGACTCCCTCCCACGAGCCCCCAGCCCCCTACGACCCCATGCCAGTGCCCGAGACCGGCCCGAACACCCCGCTCTTCATCGTGCTCAATGCCGCCTCCGGCAGCGAGGACGCCGTCCAGGCCCGCGAGGTCATCGAGGAAGGCTGCGCCGCGGCCGACCGCCGGCTGCGCATCTTCACGGTCGACCGCGGCAGCGCCGACGACGGCCCCGGCAGCCTGCGCGCGCTGGCGCGCGAGGCGGTGGAGCGCGCGCGGGCCGCCGGGGGCGTGGTGGTGGCCGCGGGCGGCGACGGCACGATCAATGCCGTGGCCCAGGCCACGCTGGGCAGCGGCTGCGCCTTCGGCGTGCTGCCGCAGGGCACCTTCAACTACTTCAGCCGCGCCCACGGCATCCCGCGCGACACCGCGCAGGCGCTCGAGGTGCTGCTGACCCAGCCGCCGCGGCCGGTGCAGGTCGGACTGCTCAACGACCGCGCCTTCCTGGTCAACGCCAGCCTGGGCCTGTATGCCCAACTGCTCGAGGAGCGCGAGCACTACAAGTCGCGCTACGGGCGCAACCGCCTGATCGCGCTCGGCGCGGGCCTGCTCACGGTGCTGCGCGGCCACCGCACGCTCGACCTGCGCATGGCCTGGCGCGGCCAGGAGCGCGCGATCCGCACGCCCACGCTGTTCGTGGGCAACAACCCGCTGCAGCTGCTGCAGATCGGCATCGAGCATGCCGACGCGCCCGAGCAGGGGCAGCTGGCGGCGGTGGCGCTCAAGCCCCATGGCCTGCTGTCGATGCCGGGGCTGCTGCTGCGCGGCGCGCTCGGGCGGCTCGGCGAGGCCGACGAGGTGCTGAGCTTTCCCTTCGAATCGATGACGGTGCGCATCGGCCGCGCGGGCAGCCGCGGCCCGCGGCGCGTGAAGGTGGCGACCGACGGCGAGATCGGCTGGGCCGAGATGCCGCTGCTGTTCCGCGTCTCGCCCGAGCCGCTGTGGCTGATACGGCCCGACGTGGCGCCCGAGCTCGAGGCGGCCAAGCAATGAGCGTGTTGCTGCAGGTGTCCGACCCGCACTTCGGCACCGAGCAGCCGCCGGTGCTGGCGGCGCTCGAGCGGCTGGCGCGCGAGCTCGCGCCCGAGCTGCTGGTGCTGTCGGGCGACATCACCCAGCGCGCCACGCGCGCGCAGTTCGCGGCAGCGCGTGCCTTCGTCGACCGGCTGGCGCCGCGGGCGCTGCTGGCGATCCCGGGCAACCACGACATCCCGCTGTTCCAGCTCGCGGCGCGCGCCTTCGCGCCCTACGGCCGCTACAGCGAGGCCTTCGGCGACGAGCTCGAGCCGGTGGTCGACCTGCCCGGCTGGCTGGCGATCGGCGTCAAGACCACGCGCCGCTGGCGCCACGAGGACGGCGAGGTGTCGCGCGCGCAGGTCGAGCGCGTGGCGCGACGGCTCGCCGCGGCGGCGCCTTCGCAGCTGCGCGTGGTGGTCACGCACCAGCCGGTGGCGGTGACGCGGCGCGAGGACATCGGCAACCGGCTGCATGGCGGCGAGGCCGCCGCGGCGCGCTGGGCCCAGGCCGGTGCCGACCTGGTGCTCGGCGGCCACATCCACCTGCCCTTCGTGCTGCCGCTGCACGAATGCCTCGTCGATGTCCCGCGGCCGATGTGGGCGGTGCAGGCGGGCACGGCGGTGTCGTGGCGCGTGCGCGCGGGGCATCCGAACTCGGTCAACGTGGTGCGGCGCGACGATGGCGCGCACGCTTGCATGGTCGAGCGCTGGGACTATGCGGCCGAGCGCCAGGCCTTCGTGCTCGCCGACGCCGTAAGGCTTTCGCTTGCCAGCGCGGCGGCGCCGCTTTAGGGTGCGCCGCATGTCATCGGCAGTCCCCGTCCCTTCCTCCCTTTCTTCCTCTCCTCTCCCCACCCCGCCCGCCCTGGTCGCGCATGCCGAACAGCTCGGCGCCCATGCGCTGGGCGGCTTCCTCTCGCTGCTGCTGGCCTCGGTGCTGGCCGCCGGCCTGGCCTGCTGGATGGCGCAGCGCCGCCGGCTCGCGCTGGCCGCGGAAGAAGAACCCGACGAGCCCCGGCTGGTGTTCGCGCTGGTGCTGGGCTTCGCGACGATCCTCGGTGCCTCCAGCCTGTTCGCCTGGATCGCCTCGAACCTCGGCGACGGCCGCACGCTGGGCCTGGCCGACCAGGCACTGACCGACGCGATCGCGCAGCACATGCCGCACGGCGTGATCCTCGCGTTCAGCTGGCTCACGCGGCTCGGCGACTTCGCCACGCTGGCGCCGGTGGCGGTGCTGGTGGCGCTGCTGCTGTGGCACCGCTCGCACCGCGGCCTGGCGCTCGGCTGGTCGATGGCGCTGGTGGGCATCGTGCTGCTGAACCCGGCGCTCAAGCAGATCTTCGCGCGCGCCCGGCCGCTGCACGACCACGGCCTGGCGCACGAGACCAGCTACAGCTTCCCGAGCGGCCACAGCGCGGGCGCGATCGTGAGCTACGGCATGCTGGTCTATCTCGCGCTGCGCCTGCTGCCGCCGCGCTGGCACGTGGCGGCGGCGATGGCCGGCGCCGCCGCGATCGTCACCATCGCCTGCAGCCGGATCTTCCTGCAGGTGCACTTCGCGAGCGACGTGGTGGCGGGCCTGCTGACCGGGCTGGCCTGGCTGCTGGTGTGCGTGGGCGGGCTGGAGTTCGCGCGGCACCGCCAGCGGCGGCGCGCGCGCTGAAACCCTTGCCCATGAAAAAAGGGCCGCGCCCTCCCCTGCGGAAGGAACGCGGCCCCGGCGACCGGCGCGGATCGAGCGATCAGTATTCCCAGAAGATGCGCTGCAGTTCCTTGGTGTCGCTGGTCTTGGTCAGCGCGACCATCGCGAGGATGCGCGCCTTCTGCGGGCGCAGGTCGTGCGCCACCACCCAGTCGTACTTGTCGTCGGGCTGCTCGGCATTGCGGATCACGAAGCCGTCGGGCACGCGCGAGCTGCGGATGACGACGATGCCGTCGGCGCGCACCTTCTGCAGGTTCGGCACGATGCGGTCGGCGACCGAACCGTTGCCGGTGCCGCCATGGATCAGCGCCTTGATGCCGCTCTTGGCGAGCGCGTCGATGGCGGTCGAGGACACGCCCTCGTAGCCCATCGCGATCTCGACCGGCGGCAGCGCGCTGATCTGGTCGATGTTGAACTCCGAGAACATGGTGTGGCGCTTGACCGGCGCGCGGAACCAGTAGTTCTTGCCCTCGACCACCATGCCCAGCGGGCCCCACTGGCTCGAGAAGGCGCTGGTCTTGATGTTCACGCTCTTGCTCACGTCGCGCGCGGTGTCGATGTTGTCGTTCATCGTCACCAGCACGCCCTTGCCCGCGGCGTCCTTGCTGCCGGCCACCGTCACGGCGTCGTACAGGTTGAGCGCGCCGTCGGCCGACAGCGCGGTGCCCGGACGCATCGAGCCGACCACCACGATCGGCTTGGGCGTGTGCACGGTCAGGGTCAGGAAGTAGGCGGTTTCTTCCAGCGTGTCGGTGCCGTGCGTGATCACGATGCCGTCGACGTCGCTCTGCTTGGACAGCGCCGACACGCGCCTGGCGAGCGTGAGCAGGTTGTCGTTGGTGAGGCTCTCGGAGGCGACCTGGAACACCTGTTCGCCGCGCACGTTGGCGACCTTGGAGAGCTCGGGCAGGCCCGCGATCAGCTTGTCGACGCCGACCTTGGCGGCCGCGTAGGTGGCGCTGTTGACGGCCGAGGCGCCCGCGCCCGCGATGGTGCCGCCGGTGGCCAGGATCACCACGTTGGGAAGCGCCTGCTGCGCCTGAGCGAGCGCGCTGGCCGCCAGCATCGCGGCACCGGCCGCGAGGGCCCTGAAGCGGGGGGAAAGGTACATGGAGAACTCCTTGTGTTGAATGAATTTTTCGAGGCGGCGAGAAGATACATGAACCATGCCCGGCTGCCCGGCGCGGCCATGCCGGCATGGCATGCGGTCATGCGGCTGCGAGGAAGCAGGCATTACCATCCAACGCGCGCACGCCGCGCCACTCCCTCGCCATGAACGCCGATTCCGCCGCCCTTCCCGTCTCGACCGCCCAGGAAATGCCCGCGCCCGACGGGCCGCTGTCGCGCGCGCGCCCGGGCCGCGAGCGCATCATGGCGGCGATCCGCGCCGCGGCGATCGCGGAGTTCAGCCTGCACGGCCTGAAGGGCACCTCGACCCAGGCCATCGCGGCGCGCGCCGGCCTCACCAAGCCGCAGCTGCACTACTACATCGTCGGCAAGGAAGAGCTGTACGAAGAACTGCTGATGCAGGTGCTGCATGCGTGGAAGGTGGTGTTCTCGTTCGAGGACGCGAGCGACCCGGCGACGGTGCTCGGCGACTACATCCGCAAGAAGCTCGACCATGCGATCGACAGCCCCGAGATGTCGCGCATCTTCACGCGCGAGATCCTCGACGGCGGCCGCAACCTCGACCGCTACTGGCCCAATGCGCGCGCCTGGACGCAGAAGAAGGTCGACATCATCAACGGCTGGATCGCGCGCGGCCAGATGCGCCCGCTCGATGCGCGCATCCTGCTGATGCACGTCTGGGCCATGACCCAGAGCTACGCCGACTACGCGATCCAGACGCGCGTGATGCTGGGCCTGCCGAGCGACGCGCCGATCGACCGCGAGCCGATCGCGCGCGAGCTGGTGGCCTTCGTGCTGGCCGGCTGCGGCATCCGCGCAAGCTAGCACCCACGCGCCGTCCGGGCGCATTGCTCTCCCCTCCAAAACCGCACCGGCCCCAATCCGGTGCGCCCGCGCTGGCACGTCGCTTGCTAAACCTGACCACTTGCTCTGATTAAGCGGTCAAACACCATGCGCGTGCTCGTCGTCTACTGCCATCCGGTCGAAACCAGCTTCCATGCCGCCCTGCACCAGGAGGTGCTGAAGAACCTGCGCGCGGCCGGCCACGAGGTGGACGACTGCGACCTCTATGCCGAGGGCTTCGATCCGGTGCTCTCGCGCGAGGAGCGGCTGGGCTACCACGAGGTGCCGGCCAACCAGCTGCCGCTCAAGCCCTACGTCGAGCGGCTGCAGTGGGCCGAGGGCATCGTGTTCTGCTTCCCGACCTGGTGCTTCGGCCTGCCGGCCATGCTCAAGGGCTACTTCGACCGGCTCTTCATGCCCGGCGTGGCCTTCGACATCAGCGATCCCGCCAACGTGAAGCCGATGCTCACGCACATCAAGCGCATCAGCGCCGTGGTCACCTACGGCCGGCCGCGCTGGGTGGCGATGTACATGGGCGACCCGCCGCGCAAGATCGTCACGCGCTACATGAAACGGCTGACCGGGCATGGCGCCCGGGTCGACTACCACGCCCACTACCACATGAACGTGGCGACCGAGCCCCAGCTCAAGCGCTTCATGGCCAAGGTCGGCAACGCCATGGCGCGCTTCGCATGAGCGCGCCCGTGCTGCTCGACCGGCTGCGCCTGCCGCGCTGGCTGCTGCCGGCCGACTGGCCGCAGCGCGACGGCGTGCCGGTGCTCGCGCGACTCGCGATCGAGGGCGGCCGCGTGCAGTCGCTGCAACCCGCGGACGATGCTCCGACGCCCGCCGCGGGCTGGGACCTCGGCGGCACGCTCGCGCTGCCGGGCTTCGTCGACGCCCACACGCACCTCGACAAGGTCTTCACGCTGCCGCGCATGAAGGCGGTGCAGCCGGGCCTGCTCGGCGCCATCGACGCGATGCTGGCCGACCGCGTGAACTGGACGCCCGCCGACGTGCGCGAGCGCGCGGCGCGCGGGCTGCAATGGGCCTGGGAATGCGGCACCACGCACCTGCGCACGCACGTCGACTGGTGGGAGCCCGATGCCCTGCCGATGGCCTGGCCGGTGATGGCCGAACTGGCGCAGGAATGGAAAGGCCGCGTGCGCCTCGAGCAGGTGAGCCTGATCAAGCTGCCGCTGTTCGAGGACGCGGCGCAGGCGCTGCGGCTCGCGAAGCAGGTGAAGGCCACCGGGCCGCACGCGCTGCTCGGCGGCTTCGTGCACTCCACCAACTGGAGCGAGAACGCGCTGCGCAACCTGCTGCGCTCGGCGCAGGCCTGCGAGCTCGACATCGACCTGCACGTGGACGAGGAGCTCAATGCCTCGGCCACGGGCCTGGCGGCCACCGCGCGCATCCTGGCCGAGATCGGCTACGAAGGCCGCGTGGTCTGCGGCCACGTCTGCGCGCTTGCGGAACAGCCCGAGGCGCAGGCGCTGGCCACGCTCGACGCGGTGGCGCGCGCGCCGATCACGGTGGTCTCGCTGCCCGCCACCAACCTGCTGCTGCAGGACGCCGTGACCGGCCGCACGCCGCGCCGGCGCGGCATCACGCTGGTGAAGGAAGCGCGCGAGCGCGGCATTCCGCTGCTGTTCGCGAGCGACAACGTGCAGGACCCGTTCTGCCGCCTTGGCAGCTTCGATCCGGTGGAAGCGCTGGGCACGGCCGCGCTGGTGGCGCAGCTCGACGAACCCTTCGAGACCTGGTCGCAGGCGCTGTGCCGCGCCGACTGGCTGCGCCGCGGCGCCACCACGCAACGCCCGACGCTCGTCGGCGCACCCGCCGACCTCGTGCTCTTCGGCGCGGCCGACCGCTTCGGCTGGCCCTCGCGCAGCGCATCGCGCGTGGTGCTGCGCGCGGGCCGCGTCGCGCACGGCGAGGTGCCGGCGACCTGGCGCGCGCACAGCGGCGCCGTCGACGCCTGAGCCTCTTCAACGAACAGAACCACTCCAAGGACCGCCCCCATGCTCCACGGCTACATCCCTCCCCACCGCTTCCTGCCCTACCTGAGCTGGACCGAGATCGCCGCGCTGCCCGACCGCGAGAACACGGTCATCGTGCTGCCCTGCGGCGCGATCGAGCAGCACGGCCCGCACCTGCCGTGCTCGGTCGACAGCGTGATCAGCTCGGGCGTGATGGGCAAGGCGCTCGAGAAGCTGCCGGCCGAGGTGCGCGCCTTCGCGCTGCCCACCATCACCTACGGCAAGTCGGAAGAGCACCTGCATTTCCCCGGCACGATGACGCTGACCGGCACCACGCTGCTGTCGACCGTGACCGAGATCGGCGAGTCGGTCTACCGCTCGGGCTTTCGCAAGCTGCTGTTCGCCAACGGCCACGGCGGCCAGCCGCAGGTGCTCGAGATGGCGGCGCGCGAACTGCGGCTGCGCCATGGCGACTTCGTGGTGGTGCCGCACGGCGTGTCGCGGCTGCCGAGCGCGGCCAGCAAGCAGGTGAGCGAGCAGGAGAAGAGGCTCGCGATGCATGCCGGCCATTCCGAGACCGCGCTGATGCTCGCGCTCGCGCCCGAGACGGTGCACATGGAGCGCGCGGTGGCCAACTTCCCGCCGCCCTTCCCGATCAAGCTGCTGTCGGCCGACGGCCGCCCGGCCTGCGCCTGGACCGCGCGCGACTTCGGCCCCAGCGGCGTGATCGGCGACCCGACCACCGCCACGCGCGAACAGGGCGAGGCGATCCTCGACACGCTGTCCGACAGCTGGGTGCAGGCGCTGACCGAGCTGCATGCGCTGCGCTGGGTGGTGCGCGAGGAAGCTACCTGGGAGCGCGGCCACCAGCAGGGCTTCGTGCAGCAGTCCTTCGCGCCGGCCTGAGCCTGCTTCTTGCATCGGCCCGTCTTTCCCCGTTTTCTTCACCCACGCCCTAGAGAGGTCCTCCCATGCGCTCCTTCGCACTGTCCCTGGCCGGCGCCGCCGCCATCGCCTTCCTCGCCGCGCCCGCGCAGGCCGAGGACAAGTTCACCTACATGACCAACTGGTACGCGCAGGCCGAGCACGGCGGCTTCTACCAGGCCGTGGCGCAGGGCATCTACAAGAAGTACGGCCTTGACGTGACCATCAAGATGGGCGGCCCGCAGGTCAACATCACGCAGATGATGGCGGCCGGCCAGGCCGACTGCATCATGGGCTCGAGCGACATCCAGATGATGCAGGTGCGCGAGGGCGGCGTGCCGGTGGTCAACGTGGCGGCCTTTTTCCAGAAGGACCCGCAGGTACTGATCGCGCACGACGACGTGAAGAGCTTCGAGGACCTCAAGGGCAAGACGCTCTTGATCGGCGCGCAGGCCAACCGCGGCTACTGGCCCTGGCTCAAGGCCAAGTTCGGCCTCAAGGACGAGCAGACCCGGCCCTACACCTTCAACATCCAGCCCTTCGTGGCCGACAGGAACACGGCCCAGCAGGGATACCTGACCTCCGAGCCCTACGCGATCCAGAAGGCCGGCGTGAAGAGCACGGTGCTGATGTTCAGCGACCACGGCTTCCCGGCCTATGCCACCACCGTCTCGTGCATGGAGAAGACGGTGAAGGAGCGCAGCAAGCAGGTCGCGGCCTTCGTCAAGGCTTCGGCCGAAGGCTGGAAGAGCTACCTCGCCGATCCCGCGCCCGCCAACGCGCTGATCAAGAAGGACAACCCCAACATGACCGACGACCAACTCGCCTACAGCGTGGCCAAGCTCAAGGAGATGGGAATGATCACGGGCGGCGACGCGGCCAAGCTCGGCATCGGCGTGATGACCGACACGCGCGCCAAGGCCAGCTACGACTTCCTCGTGAGCGCCAAGCTGCTCGACCCGGCCAAGGTCGAGCTCGCGAAGACCTACACGACCGAGTTCGTGAAGGACGCCAAGGTGCTGCCCTGACCGTCGCCACGCCATGAACCGCATCGACCCCCACACCCTCGCGCCGCCGACGGTGCCTGCCGTGCCCGCGGTGGAAGTGCTCTCGGCCGAGAAGACCTATCCCAACGGCACGCAGGCGCTCCTGCCGGTCGACCTGTCGATCGCCGAGGGCGAGTTCGTCACGCTGCTCGGTCCCTCGGGCTGCGGCAAGAGCACGCTGCTCAAGATGGTGGCGGGCATGCTCGAGCCCAGCGACGGCCGGCTGCTGGTGTGGCGCAAGCCGGTGGCGCAGTTGCATGACTGCCCGCACAAGCTGTCCTTCGTGTTCCAGTCGCCCACGCTGATGCCCTGGGCCAGCGTGCAGACCAACGTGCGGCTACCGCTCGATCTCGCGGGCGTGCCGCGCAAGGAGGCCGATGCGCGCGTGATGGAGTCGCTCGCGCTGGTGGGCCTCGAGAAGTTCGCGGGCGCGCTGCCGCGCGCGCTCTCGGGCGGCATGCAGATGCGGGTGTCGATCGCGCGCGGGCTGGTCACGCAGCCCGACCTGCTGCTGATGGACGAGCCCTTCGGCGCGCTCGACGAGATCACGCGCCACAAGCTCGACGCCGACCTGCTCGAGCTCTGGCGCAAGAAGAAGCTCACGGTGATCTTCGTGACGCACTCGATCCACGAGGCGGTGTTCCTATCGAGCCGCGTGGTGATGATGGCCGCGCGGCCGGGCCGCGTGGTCGAGCAGTTCCAGATCGACGAACCCTATCCGCGCAGCGCCGACTTCATGGTCACGCCCGAATTCGCGCGCCATGCCAAGCGGCTGCAGGACAGCCTGCTGCGCGCCAGCCATGCCGACGAGGAGCACGCGCGATGAGCCGCACGCCGCTGCTGAGCCAGCCGCGCGTGCAGCGCGTGCTCTATCCCCTGGCGATCGGCCTGCTGCTGATCGCGCTGTGGCAATGGATGGTGGTGGCGATGGAGCTGCCGCCCTACCTCGTGCCCTCGCCCTGGCTGATGCTGCAGACGCTGGTGACCGACTGGGCGCCGCTGGGCAGCGCGCTCCTGGTCACGCTCAAGATCACGGTGCTGTCCTTCGTGCTCGCCACGGTGGCGGGCGTGCTGATCTCGTTCCTGTTCGTGCAGAGCAAGCGCATCGAGACCGCGCTCTTTCCGTACGCCGTGCTGCTGCAGGTCACGCCGATCGTGGCGGTGGCGCCGCTGATCATCATCTGGGTCAAGAACCCGACGGCCGCGATGACCGTGTGCGCGGCGCTGGTGGCGCTGTTCCCGATCATCAGCAACACCACGCTGGGCCTGCGCAGCATCGACCCCGACCTGCAGAGCTACTTCAAGCTCAACCGCGCCACGCGCTGGCAGCAACTGGTGCGGCTGCGCATCCCGAGCGCGCTGCCCTACTTCTTCGGCGGCCTGCGCATCTCCAGCGGCCTCGCGCTGATCGGCGCGGTGGTGGCGGAGTTCGTGGCCGGCACCGGCGGCTCGGGCGCGGGACTGGCCTACCAGATCCTGCAGGCGGGCTTCCAGCTGAACATCCCGCGGATGTTCGCCGCGCTGCTGCTGATTTCCCTCACCGGCGTCGCGCTCTTCGTGCTGATGGCCTGGCTCACCAAGGTGGCGCTGGGCTCGTGGCATGCGAGCGAACTTTCCCAGGACTGATCCCAACATGAACGCACAAGAATCTTCCATCGGGCCGCTGCTGCTCGAACTCCCCGACCTCGACTGGATCACCGACGAGGGCCGCGTCGTGCGGCTGTCGCAGGACTTCTCCTGGTTCAGCCCGGTGCTCAAGCGCCAGCTCGAAGGCAGGCATGCCGACGTGGTGGTGCGCCCGCGCAGCGAGGACGAGATCCGCGCGGTGGTCGGCGCCTGCGCGCGCCACGGCGTGCCGATCACGGTGCGCGGCAGCGGCACCGGCAACTACGGCCAGACCACGCCGCTGGCCGGCGGCGTGGTGCTCGACATGACCGGCTACAACGCCTGCCTCTGGGTGCAGCCCGGCGTGGCGCGCGCGCAGGCCGGCATCCGCCTGGGCGAGCTCGAGAAGCAGACCAGGGCCAGCGGCCAGGAGATGCGCTGCGTGCCCTCGACCTACCGCAGCGCCACGCTCGGCGGCCTGTTCGGTGGCGGCTTCGGCGGCGTGGGCTCGATCAACTACGGGCCGCTGGGTGCGCCCGGCAACGTGCTCGGCATCCGCGCGATGACCATCGAGGCCGAACCCCAGGTGGTGGAGCTGCGCGGCGCCGAGGCGATGCGCATGCACCACCTGTGGGGCACCAACGGGCTGGTGCTCGAGCTCGAGGTCGCGCTGGCGCCCGCGCATCCGTGGCTCGAGACGCTCGTGACCTTCTCCGATTTCGAGGGCGCGCTGAACTTCGCCGACCGGCTCGCGAACGCGCCGGGCATCGTGAAGCGCGAGGTGTCGTTCTATGCGGCGCCGATCTCCGACCACCTGGCGCAGCTCGCGGCGCACCTGCCCAAGGGCTGCCACACGGTGCTGTCGCTGGTGGCCGAGGCCAGCGAGCCGGCGCTGCTGCAGCTGGTCGAGAGCTTCGGCGGCACGGTGAGCTACCGCAAGACCGCGGCCGAGGTGCAGAAGAGCAACCGCACCCTGATGGAATTCACCTGGAACCACACGACGCTGCACGCGCTCAAGGTCGACCCGACCCTGACCTACCTGCAGAGCGGCTTCGTGCCGGGGCGCCACGTGGCGCAGGTCATCGAGATGGAGAAGCTGCTTGGCGGCGAGGTGATGATGCACCTGGAGTTCATCCGCAACGTGGCGGGCCTGATGACCTGCAGCGGCCTGCAGCTGGTGCGCTTCAGCACCGAGGAACGGCTGCAGGAGATCATGCAGATCCACCGCGAGCACGAGGTGCACATCAACAACCCGCACGTGAACATCGTCGAGGACGGCAAGGCCGGCGGGCCGCTGCCGCCCGAGGTGATCGCCGTGAAGCGGCGCTTCGATCCGCTGGGCCTGCTGAACCCCGGCAAGCTGCGCGACTGGCCGGTGAAGCCGCGCGCGGCCGCGGTGGCGGCCTGAGTCAGGCCGCGCGGCGACGCCGCACGAAGGCGACCGCGACGATCGCGCAGGCCAGCCCCCACAGCGGCCACAGCCCGAGGTGCGCGACCCAGCGCGCATAGGGCGTGAGGCCGGTGCGGCCCTCGACCGGGGCCTCGAGCACGCCGCGCGTGAGCCGCGGCAGCGCATGGGTCACGCGGCCCTCGGCGTCGATGACCACGGTGGCGCCGGTGTTGGTGGCGCGCACCATCGGCCGCGCGAACTCGAGCGCGCGCATGCGCGAGATCGCGAGATGCTGGTCGATGGCGATCGAATCGCCGAACCAGGCGATGTTGCTCACGTTGAGCAGGATGGTCGGTGCCGTCGCCGCGTCGCGGAAGTTGGCGCCGATCTCGTCGCCGAACAAGTCCTCGTAGCAGATGTTCGGCGCGATGCGCTGGCCCTGCCAGGCGAGCGCGGGCTGCGCGAGGCCGCCGCTGCGGAAGTCGCCGAGCGGGATGCTCATCATGTCGATGAACCAGCGGAAGCCGAAGGGAATGAACTCGCCGAAGGGCACGAGGTGGTGCTTGCTGTAGGCGTAGGCCGAGGCGGCGCCGGGCCGGAAGCCGAGCACGGTGTTGGTGTAGCCCTGGCGGTCGCCCAGCGGCAGGCCGACCACGGCCGCCTGGCTGCCGCTCGCATAGCGCGCCTGGATCGCCTCGAGGTAGCCCGCGGGCAGTTGCTGCGGCAGCAGCGGGATCGCGGTCTCGGGCGTGACCACCAGCGAGGCTCTGGCATCGCGCAGCTGTTCGCCGTACCAGCGCAGCGCGTTCTCGATGCCGCCGTTGGGAACGAATTTCTCGTCCTGCGCGATGTTGCCCTGCAGCAGCGCGACCTGCAGCGTGCCCGCGGCTTCGCCGCGCGAGGGCTGGGCCACGAGCGGAAAGCCGAACACGACCGCGACCAGCAGCGCGGCGCCCGCGAGTTCGGCACGGGCCGCGGGGCGAGCCAGCGCGACCAGCGCGGCGGCCAGGGCCGCGACGGCGCCGATGCCGTAGACGCCGACCCACGGCGCCCAGCCCGCGAGCGGGCCCTCGACATGCGCATAGCCGCCCGCGCCCCAGGGGAAGCCGGTGAACCAGCTGCCGCGCACCAGTTCGGCCAGCGTCCACAGCGCGGCAAAGACCAGCGCGCCGGTGACCGTGCCGCGCGGACCGCGCCGCACGAACCAGGCGCCGGCCAGGGCGTAGTACAGGCCGAGCGCGGCGGCGAGTGCGAGCACCGCGATCGCGGCCAGCGGCGCGGCGAGGCCGCCGTAGGTGTGCATCGAGATGAAGAGCCACCAGAAGGTGCCGCTGAGCCAGGCGGTGGAGAACAGCCAGGCATGCAATCCGGCGCGGCGCCAGCCCGCGTTCTCGTCGCGCAGTCGGCGCAGCCCGAAGGCAAGGACGCCGAGCGACACCAGTTGCAGCAGCCACAGCGGCCGGCCCGAGCCGGGCATGGCGATCGAGGCGGCCTGCCCCAGTCCGGCCAGCAGGAAGGCCAGGGCCAGCAGTGCGGCGCGCATCAGTCGGCCGCGTCGCCGCCGCGGGCCGGCGACACCTTGAACCAGCGCACCGCGCCGCCCTTGGTGTGCAGCACCACGAAGTCGAAGCCGCCGATCGCATGGTGCTCGCCGCGCTTGGGCACGTGGCCCATCTCGTGCGCGATCAGGCCGCCGATGGTGTCGAAGTCCTCGCTGAGCTGTTCCTCGTCGAACACGATGCCGAAGGCCTCGGCCACGCGCTCGATCGGGGTGTCGCCCGAGACGCGGTAGGTGTGGTCGGCCAGGCCGAAGATGTCGCCCTCGTCCTCGGCGATGTCGAACTCGTCCTCGATCTCGCCGACGATCTGCTCGAGCACGTCCTCGATGGTGATCAGGCCGGCCACGCGGCCGAACTCGTCGATGACGATCGCCAGGTGGTTGCGGTTGCCGCGGAACTCGCGCAGCAGGTCGTTCAGGCCCTTGCTCTCGGGCACGAAGGTGGCGGGCCGCAGCAGCGCGCGGATGTTCAGGCCCGGCGCGCGCTGCAGCTTGAGCAGGTCCTTCGCGAGCAGGATGCCGATGATGTTTTCCTTCTCGCCCTCGTACACCGGGAAGCGCGAGTGCGCGGTGTCGATGACCAGGTGCAGCAGCGCGTCGTAGGGCGCGTCGATGTTCACCAGGTCCATGCGCGGCGCCGCGACCATCACGTCGCCGGCCGTCATGTCGGCCATGCGCAGCACGCCTTCGAGCATCACGCGCGATTCGGCGCCGATCACCTGGTTGTCTTCGGCATCCGCCAGGGTTTCGATCAGCTCGTCGCGCGAGTCCGGACCGGGATGGATGAATTCGGCGAGCTTCTGGAGAAAGCCGCGCTTGTCTTCCCGTTCGACGGGTGCGCGTTCAGGGTGAGGTTCGGCCACTGCGGGAGGGCGTAGTTGGGGGGAGTGCAAGGATACCGGATTGCATGTGACAGGCTCTACCGGGTCCGCCTGGGGGTATGCAAGGAGCGTTCCCGGGCAGGGCCGGGCCGCTCGAGGGCCTTATTGCGCCGACTTGCCGCGCGCGCTGCGCACGCCGCTGCGGACTTCCTGAAGACTGGCCAGAAAGGCCCAGAACTGCTTCGCGCGCGTCTTGAGGTGGAAGTCGACTGCCGCGTAATGCTCGAGCGCGATCTCGCTCATGCGGCTGTCGAAGGTGGCGCTCGGCAGCTGCAGGTGGGCTTCCGATTCGGAACCGCTGCGCACCACGGTGGCGCCGGCATTGCGCGCGATCTTGAGCATCGCGGCGTTCTCGCTGAGCGCATGGATGAACAGCATGCCCACGCCCTCGTTGCGCGCCACGACCACGGCACGCTCGAACAGCCGGGCGCCATAGCCGCGTCCGCGGGCATGGGCCGAGACGGAAACGCCGAATTCGGCGCAGTCGCTGGGCTGGTGGTCGGGCGCGAAGGCCAGGTGGGCCATCGCGATCAGCTCGAGCTTGCGGTTGTAGATGCCGAACAGCTCGTCGCGGTCGAAGTCGAGGCCGTCGACATAGCGCTGCACCTGCTCGTCGCCCGCGGCATAGCCGAAGCGCAGGTAGCGGTCGTGGGCGCTGAGCGCCAGCAGGTGGCTGGCGATGCGGTCGCGTTCGCGCGGGCCGATCGAGCGGATCGGCACCATGACGGGCTGCGGCGCGGTGGCGGCGCGTGGCTGGGCCTCAACCATCGGCGCCTTCAGAAAAGAGCCGAGGCCGAGGGATGCCCTGAGGAGGTCCTTGGCGGTAAGCATGGCTTGAATGTAAGGGTTTTCCCTTAACCCGCAAGCCCGACGGGACACTTTCGTGACTCATTTGTGAATCAATACCCGAAAGCGTGTGCATGGAGCAACTTTTTCCTGCCTAGACCGGCACGGCTGTGGTGGCTTTGACACGGTCGAGCACGAAGCTGGTCTTGCAGTCCTGCACGCTCGGGTGCTTGAGCAGGGTGTCCATGATGAAGCGGCTGTAGTGGGCCATGTCGGCCACGACCACGCGCAGCAGGTAGTCCATCTCGCCCGTGAGGGCGGCGCACTCGACGACCTCGGGCCAGGTCTGCACGCTGGCGCGGAACAGGTCCATGGGGTTGCGCTTGTGGCTCTCGGTGTGCTTTTCGAGCCGCACGTTGAGATAGGCCGTAAGCCCCAGCCCGACGGCCTCGGGCTTGACCAGCGCCACGTAGCGGTCGATCACGCGCTGCTCCTCGAGCCGCTTGACCCGCCGCAGCACGGCGCTGGGCGAGAGGCTGACCTGCTCGGCGATCTGGTCGTAGGTGGCGCGGCCATCTGCTTGCAGCGTGCGCAGAATCAGCCGATCTATCTTGTCGAGTGCTTCCATGATTGGATTTTTGCATTTTTCCTGCAACATGACCAAAGAAGGCGCCCGCAAACGCTGAAATCATGAGCGGCAATCGACCTACATTGCTGCACTGGCCGAGCCGCCATCCTTTTCCTTCCCCCTCGATCCCCACTTCTTCGGAGACTGCCATGAGCCACGCCGACGCGCCCGCCTTCACGCCCTGGGACAACCCCATGGGCACCGACGGCTTTGAATTCATCGAATACGCGGCACCCGATCCGGTCGCCATGGGCAAGGTCTTCGAGCGCATGGGCTTCACGGCCATCGCCAAGCACCGCCACAAGAACGTGCTGCTGTACCGCCAGGGCGAGATCAATTTCATCCTGAATGCCGAGCCCGATTCGTTCGCGCAGCGCTTCGCGCGCGAGCACGGCCCGAGCGTGTGCGCCATCGCCTTCCGCGTGCACGACGCCAAGGCCGCCTACGAGCGCGCCACCTCGCTGGGCGCCTGGGGCTTCGCCGACAAGGCCGGCCCGGGCGAGCTGAACATTCCCGCCATCAAGGGCATCGGCGACAGCCTGATCTATCTGGTCGACCGCTGGCCCGGCAAGAACGGCGCGAAGCCCGGCGACATCGGCAACATCGGCTTCTACGACGTGGACTTCGAACCCCTGCCGGGCGTGGCCTCGCAGGACGCCCTGACCACCAAGGGCAACGGCCTGACCTACATCGACCACCTGACGCACAACGTCTACCGCGGCCGCATGAACACCTGGGCCGGCTTCTACGAGAAGCTGTTCAACTTCCGCGAGATCAAGTACTTCGACATCGAGGGCCAGGTCACCGGCGTGAAGAGCAAGGCCATGACCAGCCCCTGCGGCAAGATCCGCATCCCGATCAACGAAGAGGGCAAGGAACAGGCCGGCCAGATCCAGGAGTACCTGGACATGTACAAGGGCGAAGGCATCCAGCACATCGCGATGGGCTCGGACGACCTCTACCAGACGGTCGACGCGCTGCGCGCCAAGGGCGTGACCCTGCTGGACACCATCGATACCTACTACGAGCTGGTCGACAAGCGCATCCCGGGCCACGGCGAGAGCGTGGAAGAGCTGCAGAAGCGCAAGATCCTGATCGACGGCAAGAAGGACGCGCTGCTGCTGCAGATCTTCAGCGAGAACCAGCTCGGCCCGATCTTCTTCGAGTTCATCCAGCGCAAGGGCGACGACGGCTTCGGCAACGGCAACTTCAAGGCGCTGTTCGAGAGCATCGAGCTCGACCAGATGCGCCGCGGCGTGCTGACCGCCGCAAAATAAGCGCTCCTTCCACCCTCCAGGAGCTCCGCATGCGCAACACCCTCTCGATCGGCCTGACCACCCTCGCCGCGGCGGTCGTTCTCTCGGGATGCGCGGCGGGGCCGGGAGGCGCGCCGGCCGGCGTCGCCGCGGGCTCGCACCTCGACAGCGTGCAGAAGGCGGCCGTGCTGCGCGTCTGCACGCCGGGCGACTACCGGCCGTTCAGCTTCCAGAAGGCCGATGCCTCGTTCGAAGGCATCGACGTCGACCTGATGGCCGGCTTCAGCAGCAGCCTGGGCGCGAAGCCCGAGTGGATCAAGACCACCTGGGCCAACCTGCTGCCCGACCTCGCGGCCGGCAAGTGCGACATCGCCGTGGGCGGCGTGTCGGTGACCACCGATCGCCAGAAGCGCGCCTTCTTCAGCGCGCCCTACATGGTCAACGGCAAGACGCCGATCGCGCGCTGCGCCGACGTGGCCAAGTACCAGAGCGTGGCCGACATCGACAAGCCGACCACGCGCGTCATCTTCAATCCGGGCGGCAGCAACGAACGCTTCGCCCGCACCAACTTCAAGCAGGCCCGGCTCACGCTGCACGGCGAGAACGTGACGATCTTCGACGAGATCCTCGCCAATCGCGCCGACGTGTTCGTGACCGAGTCGGCCGAGGCGATCGTGCAGCAGAAGCTCAAGCCGGGCCTGTGCGCGATCCATCCCGACAAGCCGCTGCAATACGGCGAAATGGCCTGGATGCTGCCGCGCGACGACGTGGCCTTCAAGGCCTATGTCGATCAATGGCTGCACCTTCAGCAGGCCGGCGGCGAGTTCCAGCGCGTCATGGACCGCTGGCTCAAGTAATCAACCGAAGCACCCATGGACATCCCTGCCACCGTCGTCACGCCCGCCGTCTACGGCGCCTCCGATCGCCCGCCGCGCGGCGACTACTCGCGCGGAGGCACGGTGCAGGCCGACTACACCTGCGCGCAGGACTGGGCCAGCTACACGGCGGCCGACCACGACACCTACAAGCGGCTCTACGAACGCCAGGCCGCGCAACTGCCGGGGCTGGCCTGCGATGCCTTCATCAAGGCGCTGCCGCTGCTGGGTGTGAAGGACCGCATCCCGCGCTTCGAGGAGCTCAACGAGCGGCTGCACAAGGCCACCGGCTGGGAGATCGTGGCGGTGCCGGGGCTGATTCCCGAGCTGCCCTTCTTCACGCTGCTCGCGAACCGAAAGTTTCCGGTCACCGACTGGATCCGCAAGCCCGAGGAGTTCAACTACATCGTCGAACCCGACGTGTTCCACGACCTGTTCGGGCACGTGCCGATGCTGTTCGACCCGACCTTCGCGGACTACGTGCAGCGCTATGGCGCGGGCGGCATCAAGGCCCATGAGCTCGATGCCGGCGAGAAGCTCGCGCGGCTGTACTGGTACACGGTGGAGTTCGGGCTGATCCGCCAGCCCGATGGACTGCGCGCCTATGGCGCCGGCATCCTGAGCTCGGTCGGCGAGCTGCAGCACGCGGTGCGCTCGAACGAGCCGCTGCGGCTGCCGCTCGACCTGCTGCGCACCATGCGCACGCTCTACAAGATCGACACCTACCAGGCCAACTACTTCGTCATCGACAGCTTCGCGCAGTTGTTCGACCTGACCGAGCCCGACTTCGCGCCGCTGTACCGGGCGCTGGAAACCGCGGCCGACATTCCCGCAGGCGTGCTGCAGCCCGGCGAATCCGGCAAGGCCTGAGCTTCCTTCTCGGCAGCCGTGCCGAAGTGCGCGGCTCGCGCCGGCTCCATGCATCGATCGGCAGCTATCGCGCAGGCGACAGCCGATGCATTTACCTAGGACAAGCCCGCTGGTCGCTTGTCCTTTGCGGCTCCCACAATCCGCGCCAAAGGAGCTTGCATGCAGACATCCGCGCGACAGCACTATCCGGCCGGCGTACCGCACGAGATCGATCCCGAGCAGTACCGATCGCTTTCCCACATGTTCGACGAGGCTTTCGGCCGCTATGCCGACCGCCCGTTCTCGGTGTGCATGGAACGCTGGATGTCGTACGGCGAGCTCGATGCGCAATCGAAGGCGCTCGGCGCCTGGCTGCAATCGCGCGGGCTCGAGCCCGGCGCGCGCGTGGCGATCATGCTGCCGAACATCCCGCAGTTCGCGGTCACCATGTGTGCCGTGCTGCGCGCCGGCTACACCTGCGTGAACGTCAATCCGCTGTACACCGCGCGCGAGCTCGAGCACCAGCTCAAGGACTCGGGCGCGACCGCGATCGTGATCCTCGAGAACTTCGCCTCCACGCTCGAGCAGGTGATCGAGAAGACGCCCGTGAAGCACGTGGTCATCACCGCGATGGGCGACCTGCTCGGCGGCCTCTACGGCAGCTGGATCACGCTCGCGGTGCGGCACCTGAAGAAGATGGTGCCGCCGTTCAAGCTGCCGCTGAGCGATGGCCGCACGGTCACGCCGTTCTCGCAGGCGCTCGCCGAAGGACGCGGCCGCACGCTGGCAGCCGACAAGAGCACGCTCGATTCGATCGCCTTCCTGCAGTACACGGGCGGCACGACCGGGCTGTCGAAGGGTGCGGTGCTCACGCATCGCAACATCGTGGCCGCCACCCTGCAGGCCGAGGCCTGGTTCACGCCGGCGCTCGCGCGCGCGGGCGACCTCGCGAAGGTCAACAGCATCGCGGCGCTGCCGCTGTATCACATCTTCGCGCTCACGCTGTGCCTGCTCGTGATCCGCCAGGGCTCGCACATGACGCTGGTGCCGAACCCGCGCGACTTCGACAAGTTCATCGCGGTGCTGAAGAAGCGGCCCTTCCACATGCTGCCGGCGGTGAACACGCTGTTCAACGCGCTGTTGATGCATCCCGAGTTCAAGACCATCGACTTCTCGACGCTGTTCGTCTCGCAGGCCGGCGGCATGGCGGCCTCGGAAGGCACGGCGAAGCGCTGGTTCGAGGCCACCGGCTGCCCCATGATCGAAGGCTGGGGCATGAGCGAGACCTGCGCGATCGGCACCAACAACCCGGTGTCGAACACCAGGTTCACCGGCACCATCGGCCTGCCGTTGCCGAGCATCGAGATCGCGATCAAGGACGATGAGGGCAATTCGATGCCGATCGGCGAATCGGGCGAGCTCTGTATCAAGGGCCCGAACGTGATGAAGGGCTACTACAACCAGCCGGCCGAGACGGCGGCGGCCTTCACCGCCGACGGCTTCATGCGCACCGGCGACGTCGCCGTGATGCAGGAGGACGGCTACAGCCGCATCGTCGACCGCAAGAAGGACATGATCCTGGTCAGCGGCTTCAACGTGTTCCCGAACGAGCTCGAGAACGTGATCTCGCTGTGCCCCGGCGTGGTGGAATGCGCGGCCATCGGCGTGCCCGACGAGAAGCAGGGCGAGGCGATCAAGGTCTTCGTGGTGCGCAAGGACCCGAGCCTGACCGAGGAGGCTGTGCTGCAATACTGCAATGGACAACTCACCGGCTACAAGCGCCCACGGCACATCGAGTTTCGCGATGCGCTGCCCAAGACCAACGTCGGCAAGATCCTGCGTCGCGAACTTCGCACCGCCGCCTCCGCGGGCCATTGAATGAGCGCGGCGGCGGTCGCCGGGTTGCCGCCGAATGTCGTCGTGCTCGAGCGTGGGTGGCTGTCGTCCAACAACATCCTCGCGATCGGGGCCGATGAGACGGCGCTGATCGATACCGGCTATGTGGCGCATGCCGAGCAGACGGTGGCGCTGGTCGAGTCGGCATTGGACGGTCGGCCGCTGGACCGGGTGCTCAACACGCACCTGCACAGCGACCATTGCGGCGGGAATGCGGCGCTGCAGGCGCGCTATCCGGCCCTTCGCATCGAGATCCCGCCGGGCGAGGCGGCGCTGGTGGAGCGCTGGGATGAAGAAGCGCTGAGCTTCCGGGCGACGGGGCAGAGCTGCCCGCGGTTTCGCGCCTCAGGGCTGCTACAGCCTGGGACGGAGCGCGAGGTCGGCGGGCTGCACTGGCAGATTCATGCGGCGCCTGGTCACGATCCGCACTCGGTCATTCTTTTCGAGCCTGTGTCGCGGACCTTGGTGTCGGCGGATGCGCTGTGGGAGAACGGATTCGGCATCGCTTTTCCGGAACTGAAGGGCGAACCGTCGTTTGGAGAGATGGGGGCCACCCTGGATCTGATCGAGCGATTGGCGCCATTGATCGTGATTCCGGGGCACGGAACGATCTTCACGGACGTGGCAGGTGCGTTGAAGGTGGCGCGGCGACGGCTCGAGGGGCTGCAGCGGGATCCCACCAAGCATGCGCGGCATGCGATCAAGGTACTGATCAAGTTCAAGCTGCTTGAAAAGCAGAGGATGTCGCGCTCGGATTGGATGGCTTGGGTGCGCGAGACGCCTTATCTGGCCATGGTGTGCGCGCGGTTCTTCCAGGGTGTGGCACTGGATGTCTTGGCACAGGAGATCCTGGGCGAGCTCGTCGCGGCAAAGGCGGCCGAATTAACCGAATACGAAGTCCGTAATCTCTGAATTGATCCAGCAATAAAAAAAGCGCATCGTTTCGGTCGATGCGCTTTTTGTTTTTTGCTTCTGCTTTGCTTTCGCTTGCGCAAAGAAAAAAGCCCCAACCGTTTTGGTTGGGGCTTTTTTGGCTGTAAGAGCCTGACGATGACCTACTTTCACACGGGAACCCGCACTATCATCGGCGCTGAGTCGTTTCACTGTCCTGT
>JAESFO010000090.1_pt1 | contig 85668 bp, 73 predicted proteins | sample 9269421 | NCBI WGS metagenome assembly JAESFO01 (sample SAMN14502839, study PRJNA617101) | algae metagenome | isolation source: Nostoc desertorum CM1-VF14 and co-occurring heterotrophs from rocky... | place: USA: Clark Mountains, San Bernardino, California | collected 2000-06-05 | reverse complement strand
ATAAGGGTTCCGGCATTTCTTCCGGTTCCGGGAACCGAAGCGGTTGTTGTTCCGTTCGGTGGCGGCTTACTACTGCGGCTTTCCGACGAGTGCAAGCATAAAAAACGGCCCGGCGTCATTTTTTTGTCGTCGGGCCGAATTATCGAGTAAAATCAAGCTTCTTCGTCGTCGCCCGATACGCCGATGATGCCGGACATGTCGTCGTCGTCATCTTCGTCGTCGGTTTCGAGGAAGGTGTCGTCATCGTCGTCGATTTCGACGTCATCGTCGTCACCCAGATCAGGGATTTCGTCGCCGCTGTTGTCGCCATCGGCATCTTCCAGCGAGACGAGTTCGACTTCCGTGTTTTCGGTATCGACTTCCGCCACTTCCTCTTCTTCAGCCTGCTCCATCTTGGCCTGGGCGGTGCTTTCCTCGAAGAAGGACAGCGGCCAGGACTTGCCGGTGTAGGGAGAAACGACCGGGTCGCGGTTCAGATCGTAGAACTTCTTGCCGGTATCGGGGTCTGTGCGCTTGGTACCAAGTTCCGCTTTTGCCACTGTCTAAGCCTCAAATTGTCGGATGAGTTTCGGTGTGTACGCCGTAAAACCGGCATAGACGGTAAAATTTATAGCCGGTCCCCTTAATCGTTGCGCTCTTTCGTGTCAAAGACAAACTTCGGGTGCCGCCTGCCTCGGCGCAACCCCTATGCGGGGATGCTGATATAAATAGGGAGGCATGACACACTCTATTATATCAATGACGGATGCACAGGCGGAAAGCTTCATGACCTTCACGATCGCCATAGACGGGCCGGCCGCGGCGGGCAAAGGAACCCTATCACGCAGGATCGCCGAGACCTATGGTTTCCACCATCTCGATACCGGGCTGACCTACAGGGCGACCGCCAAGGCGCTTCTCGATGCCGGCCTGCCGCTCGATGACGAGGCCGTGGCCGAGAAGATGGCGCTGGAAGTCGATCTTGCGGGGCTCGATCGCGCCGTTCTTTCCCGGCACGATATTGGTGAGGCGGCGTCCAAAATAGCGGTGATGACGCCGGTGAGACGCGCGCTCGTCAAGGCGCAGCAGCGTTTTGCCTTGAAGGAGCCGGGCACGGTGCTTGACGGACGCGACATCGGCACGGTGGTGTGCCCGCAGGCGCCGGTGAAGCTTTACGTCACGGCCTCTGCCGACGTGCGGGCGCGACGCCGTTACGACGAAATTCTGGCCAATGGCGGCAGCGGCGATTATGATGCCATCTTCACCGAGGTGAAAAAACGCGACGAGCGCGACATGGGCCGCGCCGACAGCCCGTTGAAGCCGGCTGAAGACGCGCACTTGCTAGATACGTCGGAAATGAGTATAGAGGCGGCGTTTCAGGCCGCGCGGACGATCATCGACGCCGCCCTGGAGAAACAGGTTTCTCGCGGAACCGCTTGAATTCGGTCCGCGTTTAGTCCGGAATTGCCCGAAGTCATGTCCTTGCGCCGGAAAGCCTTTTGAAAAGGCGGGCATGGGGTCGGGTATCAACAACACTAGCCCACCGGCGCTTTTGTATTCGCCATAGTGCGGATGCAATCAGGAGATTTCATGTCAGTATCTACCCCCACGCGCGAAGATTTCGCAGCGCTTCTCGAAGAATCCTTTGCCTCTAACGATCTTGCCGAAGGCTATGTTGCCAAGGGTATCGTAACGGCAATCGAGAAGGACGTTGCCATCGTCGACGTCGGCCTCAAGGTTGAAGGCCGCGTACCGTTGAAGGAATTCGGCGCGAAGTCCAAGGACGGCACGCTGAAGGTCGGCGACGAAGTCGAAGTTTACGTCGAGCGCATCGAAAACGCTCTCGGCGAAGCCGTTCTGTCGCGCGAGAAGGCTCGCCGCGAAGAAAGCTGGGTCAAGCTCGAAGCCAAGTTCGAAGCTGGCGAACGCGTCGAAGGCGTTATCTTCAACCAGGTCAAGGGTGGTTTCACCGTCGATCTGGACGGCGCTGTTGCCTTCCTTCCGCGTTCGCAGGTCGACATCCGTCCGATCCGCGACGTTACCCCGCTGATGCACAACCCGCAGCCCTTCGAAATCCTCAAGATGGACAAGCGTCGCGGCAACATCGTTGTTTCGCGCCGCACGGTTCTCGAAGAGTCCCGCGCCGAGCAGCGTTCTGAAATCGTTCAGAACCTCGAAGAAGGCCAGGTTGTTGACGGCGTCGTCAAGAACATCACCGATTACGGTGCGTTCGTTGACCTCGGCGGCATCGACGGCCTGCTGCACGTTACCGACATGGCATGGCGCCGCGTCAACCATCCTTCGGAAATCCTCAACATTGGCCAGCAGGTCAAGGTTCAGATCATCCGCATCAACCAGGAAACCCACCGTATCTCGCTCGGCATGAAGCAGCTCGAGTCCGATCCGTGGGATGGCATCTCCGCCAAGTACCCGGTTGGCAAGAAGATCTCCGGTACGGTCACGAACATCACCGACTACGGTGCATTCGTTGAGCTGGAGCCGGGCATCGAAGGCCTGATCCACATTTCCGAAATGTCCTGGACCAAGAAGAACGTACATCCCGGCAAGATCCTGTCCACGAGCCAGGAAGTCGACGTTGTCGTTCTCGAAGTCGATCCGTCCAAGCGCCGTATCTCGCTCGGCCTCAAGCAGACGCTGGAAAACCCGTGGCAGGCATTTGCCTACAGCCATCCGGCCGGCACTGAAGTTGAAGGCGAAGTCAAGAACAAGACCGAATTCGGCCTGTTCATTGGCCTCGAAGGCGATGTTGACGGCATGGTTCACCTGTCGGATCTCGACTGGAACCGTCCGGGCGAACAGGTCATCGAAGAGTTCAACAAGGGTGACGTGGTCAAGGCCGTCGTTCTCGATGTTGACGTCGAGAAGGAACGCATCTCGCTCGGCATCAAGCAGCTCGGCAAGGATGCTGTCGGCGAAGCCGCTTCTTCCGGCGACCTGCGCAAGAACGCAGTCGTTTCCGCTGAAGTCATCGGCGTCAACGATGGCGGCATCGAAGTGAAGCTCGTCAACCACGAAGACCTCACCTCGTTCATCCGTCGCGCTGACCTTTCCCGTGACCGTGACGAGCAGCGCCCTGAGCGCTTCTCCGTTGGCCAGGTTGTCGACGCCCGCGTCGTCAACTTCTCGAAGAAGGACCGCAAGGTCATGCTTTCGATCAAGGCTCTGGAAATCGCTGAAGAGAAGGAAGCCGTCGCACAGTTCGGTTCTTCCGACTCGGGCGCTTCGCTCGGCGACATCCTCGGCGCGGCTCTGAAGAACCGCGGCGAATAATCGCCAAGATCTTTGAAATGAAGAACCCGCCGGAATTTTCCGGCGGGTTTTTTATTGCTTTCAGGTTGCGCCGGCGGGCGGGCAGCGGCGCTCTTCTCAGAGCATGCCGCTCATCTTGAGATAATAATTTTCCGCGCTGTCGTCGGAAGCCGCCGCAGGCGTGCTTTCCCGCTCGTCTGTCGTGTCATTGGCAGCAATGCGTTCTTCCGTATCGTCCTGACCATCGGAGTTTTCAGCGCCGGCCTCGGCTTCACCTTCAGCCTCATCCTCGGAAAAGGGGCCGCCTCCCCGCGGCGGGGTTTCCGATTCATAGTCCTCATCCGCCGGCGGATAGGCGACGAGCGGCAGCGGCGTGCCGTCTTTTACCAGAGCGGCTGCGATCAATGATTGCGAAGCCGATTGCTCCAGCATCGCCATTCTTGCTTCCGGGTCCAGCGTGGCCCGCGGCTGCAGCTGGGTTTCGGGACGATGGGTCGCCGTTTCCGTTTCTTCGCCGGAGGGGCGGGCGGCGGCCGTTGCGAGGGCGGGTTTTTCCACGGCCTGATCGTCGGAGGACTGCTGCGCGCCACTTTTCGGCGCGGGCAGAGGCTGCTGTGTGCCGGCTGCCTTGGCAGGAAGTTTGCCGGCCGTAGCGGCAAGCAGCGGGGTGTTCATGGTCTCGGCGTCGTCCGCGAGCGGACCGGACGGTGGGTTAAAGCCCGTGCGGGGCTCTTTCTGCTCCGCCTTCGTTATCTCTCGATGCGGCAGGGCAGGGCGCGTTTCACCGGTTTCGGCGCGAGGCGGGTTTGCCGGGCGGGTTTCGGCCGGCACTTCCTTTGTCACGTTGCCGGTCTGTGGCAGAAGCGGACGTGCCGTGTTTTCGGCTCTTCCATCCGGCTTTGCGGCATTGCTCGGCGTATCATGTGTGTCGGCAGGCGGGGTGGAAAGCGTGGGCCGAGGGTCCAGCTGCGCGGTTAGCGCCGCCACCGTGGCTTTCACCGCTGCGCCACTGAGGGCGAGCGGGCCGATCAGCAGAGGCAGAAGCCGGCTGGCGGTCGAGGAATTTGCCGCCTGTGCGGTCACGGCCGGAGAGGGGCGACCTTCGGCATTCTGGCTCGGCGCGTTCTGTTGTTTCGGCGGGGCCGATTGCGCGGGGGTGGGATTGGAGGAATTGTTTTGCTGATAGGAAGAGACCACCGCCTTTGCTGCCAGATCCGCTCCCTTGTAACGGGAGAGCTCGATCAGCAGCGCGAGGCGGGCAGCATCCGGCCCGGTCGGCTGTTTCAGGATTTCGGCGAGCATTGAAAGTGTCAGGCCCTGCAGGGCTTTGCCGACCTGTTGTTCAAGCGCCAGACGTTGTGGCGCCGGCAGGGTGCGGAGCGCCTCTGTCAGTCGCGTCACATAGGTCTGGATCGCTTCGCCATCCCGCCGCGGTAGGTTCATCAGCTTGCCGAGCGCTTCCGCCAGAACGGCGGTGCTGCGGGAGAGCTGAAATTCGCTGGTGAGGGAGGCGATTGCCGCCCGGGCAAAAAGGCTGCCGCTATTTTCAGGGACGGGATTGCTCGGTTGCGGCGGTGTGGTCTCTTTCACCTGCCCGCGCGGCATCAGCGGGACCGTGGTTCCATAGGCGGCATCGGTTGCCGCAATTTTCGGTACAGGCGGTAACATGCTGCGCTCCGTTTCTATCGGTGACCGCCGCTGGCTGCGAAAGGGCCAATCCCCATTGGCTCTCTGGTCCGCATCTGGCTTAAATGTTGAAAAATCGCCGCGCCGGTGATGGACAGGTGTCATCTCGCCCGCTCATGCGGGAGCGCCGTATACGCCTCTGGCCGCAAATGTCGGTTGCAGCGCATACAGAATCATCTGGTTCAATCTTGGCTTGCAGATATTAAGATTTGGCTAACCAAAGAATTGCCTGTGCGGGCGCAATCAGGGTGAGACGCCGATGAACATGCGGTAAAGGCCGTTATCGTCGGAATTGACAGAGGAAATATGATCGGGGTCGCTGGTTGCGGCCTCAAAAGCCTCCGGTGGCATCGCATCCAGCCAGCTTGCCTTGGGAAGGCTTCGCTCTGGCTGCATTTCAATGGGGGCGATGGGATTGTCCTCTTCGCCGGCTGCGGTGAAGGCCCCGTCATCGGGAACAAGCGGCGGGGCGGCCATGGACAGCAGGGCCTGCGCCGCATTGGGCTCATTGTCGTAAACGACGCTGCCGGATAGGCCGGAAATATCGGTCATGTCTGAACTCACATCATGTTTCGCTCAAGTGACTTTCGGAAGCGGCAATCATGCCGCCTTTTTCTTCAGCAGTTCATAAAGGCCATTGTCATCGATCGAAACCGGCAGAATGGCATTGCGGGTCTCTTCGACAAGTGTCTGCGCATCGAGCAGTTTTTCGGCGTCGTCTTCCGCATCGGCCGGATTGGTGGCTGCGTCTGTCTCGGCAGGTTCATCTTCGTTCTTCGCCGGCTCGGCTTCATCCGCAGGCGCAGCCGCAAGCACGGAGATCAGGGCGGTTTCCGATGATATGTCGGCCGACGCCTGCGGATCGGCGTCTACCGTCTTTTCCTCGCCGGAAGCATCGATATGCTCCTTCACGACGTCCTGGAGTTCCTGCACGTCTTCAAGCTTGCCCTGCGCATCGAGGGCCTGGATATCCTCTTCCCGCTCGGCCTTCACTTCGGCATCGTTGATTTCGCCAATGCGCTCCTTACCGCGTTCGGCCTGCAACTCTTCCTTGGTTTTGGGATCGGCGACATCTTCGAGGCGCTGAATGACTTTCAGGGTCTCCCGCGTCATGAAGCGTGTGCCCTGCGCCTGCGTGTCCAGCGCACCTTTCACGGCGCGCGCCTCGTCGCCATAGGGGTTGGCGATGGCGGCGATCATCTGTCTGGCGGAGATTCCGAGTTGCTTGAGGCCGGTGGTTTCTTCCAGTTCACTGACATTTTTCGGCAAAGTCGCGCGCATCGCCATGATGGCTTTCGACATCTCATCGCCGAAATTATCTTCGTTGCCCGTCAGGCCGGCGCCCTTGGCGATGCGGGCGGCGAGGGCGGCCATGGGATCGGTCTTGGTGGTGGCGCCGTTATTCAGCACCTCGACGACCTGTCCCTCCGAAACACCGAAAGATGTCAGGGAAATTTTCGTGGCTTTTCCCTGCGCATCGGTTTTTTCGAAACTGTCCGTCAGCGTCAGGGCATCCTGAAGTCTTTTGGCGAAGGAGAAGCTAGACTCGTCGGCTTCCTGTGTGATGCCGAGGGCGGAGGAAAAGCGGGAAACAAGTGAGGCGAAAGCATCGGCGTCCGGTTTCATGATGCCGAACAGATAGGCGCTTATCTTTTCATTGGCGGCGCGATGGCTTTCGTCCGGCTGCGGGTTGGTCTTGACCGCATCGTCCTTTTGGGTGCCGTTCGCCTTTTCCTGCTCTTCGCGCTGGCGGTCCTCGATGGCTTCCACCATCGAGCGCATGAGGTCGCTGACTGCAATGCCCGCCGTCTGCTGTAGCGGAGTGATCATCTTCAAAGTTCCCGACCGCCCAAAGTTGCGGCCGAGAATAGGCAATTCTGGTAAATCAGTGCTTAAACGAAGCGGCGGAACGCTCAGCTATGGGCGAAAATATCGGTTTCTTCCCAGCCGAGGAGATCGAGTTTCGCGCGGGTCGGCAGGAAGGCGAAACAGGCGTCGGCATGGTCGAGGCGGCCGTCGCGGATGAGGCGCGCCGTCAGCTTGTCACGCAGCGCGTGCAGGTAGAGCACGTCGGAGGCGGCATATTCGAGCTGGGCGGGCGACAGCGGCTGGGCCGCCCAGTCGGAGGATTGCTGCGCCTTGGAGATGTCGACTTCCAGCATTTCCTTGAGATTGTCCTTAAGACCATGCCGGTCCGTGTAGGTGCGGGTCAGCCGCGAGGCGATCTTGGTGCAGAAGACCGGTGTGGTCGTCACGCCGAAGGTATGGAACAGAACGGCGATATCGAAACGGCCGTAGTGAAAAATCTTCTGGTGGGCGGGATCGGCCAGCATGCGGACGAGGTTCGGGGCCTGCGTCTGGCCGGCGGCGATGCGGATGACGTCAGCCGTGCCATCGCCCGGCGAAAGCTGGACGACGCAGAGACGGTCGCGGCGCGGCACCAGCCCCAGCGTTTCCGTGTCGATGGCGATAGCACCGGTGTAGCGGGCTGCATCTTCGGCGGAAATATCGCCTTCGTGATAGCGGATGGTGGCTGCCATGTCTTGCTCCGGAAATTTCCTGTTTATGGCACCGGCTATAACGGAAAGAGTGTCTGGACGATACCGTTTTATGGGTCGTTTCCGTCCTCCTTCGGCTTGCCTTTGCGAAACAGCCCGGGTTAGGTTCGGAACATCCTTTCCTGACAGATCGCATGAATTCCCGATGACAAAGAAAATCTATCTCGCCGGCCCGGAAGTCTTCCTCCCGAATGCGCGTGAAATGCTCGACCTCAAGGCCTCGCTGGCGCGGGAAGCCGGTTTCATACCGCTTTCGCCGGGTGATCTGCAGATTCCGCCGGCGGACACCAGGATCGGCCACGGTTGCAACATCAATGCCGTCGATGAGCAGATGATGCTGGAAGCGGACGCGATCATTGCTAATCTCACGCCGTTCCGCGGCATCGCCGCCGATACGGGAACGAGCTACGAGCTGGGCTTCATGTGCGCGCTGGGCAAGCCGGTTTTCGCCTATACCAATGTCGCGGCCAATCATTTCACCCGTATCAAGGCGCATTATGGCGGCGTTGCCACCCTGGATGAAACGGGCCGCTATCGCGGACCGGACGGGCTGTCGATCGAGAATTTCGACATGGTCGACAATCTCATGCTGCATGGCGGGATTTTGCGGCGCGGCGGTATCATCATCGTCGGCGATGCGCCGGAAGACGCTCTGTATACGGATCTGGACGCCTATAGACGCTGCCTCACGGCGGCGGCTGAAAAATTATTGACACCGATTGACCCCGAACGAACTGATATAGTGGAGGCATCATCATGAGCGGAACCATCCTCATCACCGGCGCGACATCCGGTTTCGGACAGGCCACGGCGCAGCGCTTCGTCAAGGAAGGCTGGAAGGTCATCGGCACGGGCCGGCGGGCGGAACGGCTGGAGGCGCTTTCGGCTGAACTCGGTTCCGCCTTTCATGGCGTCGCCTTCGATATCACCGACGAGGAGGCGACAAAAAAGGCGCTGGCTGGCTTGCCTGATGGATTCAGGGATATCGACATTCTCGTCAATAATGCCGGTCTTGCACTCGGCACGGCGCCTGCGCCGCAGGTGCCTTTGAAAGACTGGCAGACCATGGTGGACACCAACATCACCGGTCTCCTGAACGTCACCCACCATCTGCTGCCGACGCTGATCGAGCGCAAGGGTATTGTTATCAACCTTTCGTCTGTTGCTGCGCACTACCCCTATCTGGGCGGCAATGTGTATGGCGGTACCAAAGCGTTCCTGCGGCAATTCTCGCTCGGCCTGCGTTCCGACCTGCATGGCAAGGGCGTCAGGGTAACCTCGATCGAACCGGGCATGTGCGAAACGGAATTCACGCTGGTGCGCACCGGCGGCAATCAGGAAGCCTCGGATAATCTCTATAAGGGCGTCAATCCGATCACGGCAGACGATATTGCCAACACCATCCACTGGGTCGCCTCGCAGCCCAAACATATCAACATCAACAGCCTCGAACTGATGCCGGTCAACCAGTCCTTTGCCGGTTTCCAGGTCTATCGGGAAAGCTGATTTTCTCACGATTTTGGGGAGTGCTGAAAAACCGGGCAGGAATTCTTGAGCTATGCAGAAATGCAATGCTGCATTGCGAGACTTGCTCTGTTAAAAATCGCCGATACCGCTATATTCAAATCATCGAAGCGACGCACTCCTCCTCCCAGTGTCGCTCGATGTGGATCGGTGGTACTCCTCCTCCCAATCACCGATCAAGTTTGAAGCCTGCCGCACCTCCTCCCGCGGCAGGCTTTTTCCTTTTCTGGGCGTCTTTTCTTGAGCGCCTCTCGCTGTCGTCCTCTGGTGTGCCCGCTCCGCGTTGAAGGCTGGCCGCAAACTCCCCTTGAATTTCCGGGGGATTTTGATTTTTTGCGTCAAGGCAATGAGGGCTTAAATCGGGCGTGTGTTGATCACATTTTCGTTATGTCTAGATGAATTTGCACAGTTTTGTGGTGGCGCGCCCCGCCGGGCCATTGCCTAGCCCCCGCCCTGTGTTTAAGCATGAGCAAAAGAACGCTTGGGAGGTTGCCGGCACGCTTGTGTCTGCGGCCCGAAAGCGGCGGGGAGAGAATGGCAGACTTTCAAGAGGCGCTGAAGCGGTTTCAGCCGATCGCGGTTTCATCGATCGCTGAAGACGAGTTCAGATTGCGGCTACGTGGCCTGCAAGCGCGGATGATCCAGCAAAATGTGAAGGCGGTCTGGCTCGATGCATCATCGTCGCTGACCTATTATACCGGTCTGTCGCTTGGCCTTTCCGAGCGCATTCATGGCGCTCTCGTTCCTGCCGAGGGTGCGCCGGTCTATGTCAGCCCGACCTTCGAGGAGCCTAAGCTTCAGACGCTCATCCGCATTCCGGGTGAGGTCGCCGTCTGGGAAGAGGATGAAAGTCCCTTCGACCTGATGGCAGGACGCATTGGCGCACTTTCCTGTCCCGGTCATTTTGTCGCCATCGATCCCGCAACACCCTTTGTTTTCGCATCGGCCCTGATGCAGCGTCTCGAAGGACGGATCATTTCCGCCCAGCCGATGATCGTTGCCCAGCGGCAGGTCAAATCCGCGGCCGAAATCGCTCTCATCCAGACCGCGATGGACGCCAGCTACGGTGTGCAGAAAGCCGTGTTCGAAGGGCTTCGCGCGGGTGTTTCCACCACCGAAGTGGCCGATTTCGTCAACGCCGCCCATATTGCGCTGGGCCTGAAGCCGCTTTTCGTGGCGGTGCAGTTCGGTGAGGCGACGGCCTATCCGCATGGCGTACCCTATGCGCAGACGCTGAACGAGGGTGACATGGTGCTGGTCGATCTCGGCGGCATTCTTCATGGCTATCGTTCCGATATCACCCGCACCTATGTCTTCGGCAAGCCGACGGAACGGCAGCGTTTTCTCTGGAACGCCGAGCGCGATGCCCAGGCTGCGGCCTTTGCGGCTGCGAGCCTCGGCGCTGCCTGCTCGGATGTGGACAAGGCGGCGCGCGACAGCCTGATAGCGGCTGGTTTTGGGCCGGATTATCAGGTTCCCGGCCTGCCGCACCGCACCGGTCACGGGCTTGGGCTGGATATTCACGAAGAACCCTATATCGTTGCAGGAAATGCCACGGCGCTTGAGCCGGGCATGTGTTTTTCCATCGAGCCGATGCTGTGCGTTTATGGCGAATGCGGCGTCCGTCTCGAGGATATTGCTTATATGACGGAGGCGGGGCCGCGCTGGTTCTGTCCACCGGAGACGAACCTCGACCGGCTGTTTCAGCCGGTCGCCGGGTAATTGGTCGGGAGGCAAAAGACCGAACGGCGACACGGGTCTCCGCGTCGCCGCTGACCAGAAGAGGTAGGCCCCAAAGGGGGCCGCAGGAACTCAGAAAAAGAGGGAAAGGACCACCAGATGAAAACGCTGACCCGCAGTTTGCTTATCGCCTCTGCGCTTGCGATGGCTTCCGCCATGCCAGCCATGGCGAAGACCTTCGTTTATTGCTCCGAGGCATCGCCGGAAGGCTTCGATCCGTCGCCCTACACCGCAGGCGGCACCTTCGACGCTTCCGCGCATCCGGTCTACAACCGTCTGACCGAGTTCAAGAAGGGCACGACCGAAGTTGAGCCCGGTCTCGCTGAAAAATGGGATGTTTCGAGCGATGGCCTCGAATACACGTTCCACCTGCGCAAGGGTGTGAAGTGGCACTCCAACGAGAAGTTCACGCCGAGCCGCGATTTCAACGCCGACGACGTGATCTTCAGCTACAACCGCCAGGGCGACGCGAAGAACCCGTGGAACCAGTATATCGCAGGCATCACCTACGAATATTACAACTCCATGGAAATGCCGTCGCTGATCAAGGAAATCGTCAAGGTTGACGATTACACCGTCAAGTTCGTGCTGACCCGTCCGGAAGCGCCTTTCCTCGCCAATATCGCGATGCCTTTCGCTTCGATCGTGTCGAAGGAATATGCCGATACGCTTGATAAGGCCGGCACCAAGGAAGACTTCAACAACCTGCCGATCGGCACCGGTCCGTTCAAGTTCGTCGCCTATCAGAAGGACGCGGTCATCCGCTACCAGAAGAACGCCGACTACTGGGGCGAAGCTCCGAAGATCGACGATCTGATCTTCGCGATCACGCCTGACGCCGCCGTTCGCCTGCAGAAGCTGAAGGCCGGCGAATGCCACCTGATGCCTTATCCGGCTCCTGCTGATCTGGCCACCATCCGCGCCGACAAGAACCTCAAGCTCGACGAGCAGCCCGGTCTGAACGTCGCCTATTTCGCCTACAACACGACCGTTGCGCCTTTCGACAAGCCGGAAGTCCGCAAGGCGCTGAACATGGCGATGAACAAGCAGGCGATCATCGACGCCGTGTTCCAGGGCGCCGGCACGGTTGCCAAGAACCCGATCCCGCCGACAATGTGGTCCTACAACGACAGCATCAAGGACGATCCTTACGATCCGGAAGCAGCCAAGAAGGCTCTCGAAGCCGCTGGCGTCAAGGATCTGACGATGAAGATCTGGGCGATGCCGGTTCAGCGTCCCTACATGCCGAACGCCCGCCGCACCGCCGAGCTGATCCAGTCGGATTTCGCGAAGGTTGGCGTCAAGGCCGAGATCGTCTCCTTCGAATGGGGTGAATACCTCAAGAAGTCGACTGAAGTGAACCGCGACGGTTCCGTCATCCTCGGCTGGACCGGCGACAACGGTGACCCTGACAACTTCATGGGCGTTCTGCTCTCCTGCGCTGCAACCGGCGAAGGCGGTGCAAACCGTGCCCAGTGGTGCAACAAGGAGTTCTCCGAACTGCTGTCCAAGGCAAAGCAGACCACTGACGTTGCCGAACGCACCAAGCTTTATGAGCAGGCGCAGGTGATCTTCAAGGAACAGGCTCCGTGGGCGACGCTTGCGCACTCCACGCAGTTCGTTCCGATGTCCGCCAAGGTTTCCGGCTTCACCATGAGCCCGCTTGGTGACTTCACCTTCGAAAACGTCGACATCGCGGAATAATCCCAAACAACGGACGCGCGGAAGGACCCTGTTCTTCCGCGCGTCTTTTCAGGAAAAAACCATGATCCGGTTCATTCTCGGCAAACTCCTCTACCTCGTTCCGACATTTCTCGGGATTACCTTCGTCGCCTTCGCCTTCGTGCGCGTCCTGCCGGGCGATCCCGTGCTGTTGATGGCGGGCGAGCGTGGCATTTCGCCTGAGCGGCATGCGCAGCTTGCCGAACAGCTCGGCTTCAGCCAGCCCGTCTGGCAGCAATATCTTCATTTCCTCGGACGGCTGCTTCAGGGCGATCTCGGCAATTCGCTGGTCACCAAGAAGCCGGTTCTCACCGAGTTCCTGTCGCTTTTCCCCGCGACAGTCGAGCTTGGTCTCGTCGCCATCATCATCGCAACATTGATCGGCGTACCGGTCGGCGTCATTGCCGCCATCCGTCGTGGTTCATGGTTCGACCAGATTTCCATGACGACCGCGCTCGTCGGCTTCTCCATGCCGATCTTCTGGTGGGGCCTGCTGCTGATCATCATGTTCTCCGGCATCCTGCAATGGACGCCGGTGTCGGGCCGCATTTCGCTGATGTATTTCTTCCCCTCCGTTACCGGTTTCATGCTGATCGACAGCCTGATTTCGGGGCAGAAGGGCGCCTTCCTGTCGGCCTTTTCGCATCTCATCCTGCCGTCGGTCGTGCTTGCCACCATTCCGCTGGCGGTGATTGCCCGCCAGACGCGCTCGGCCATGCTGGAAGTCATGGGCGAGGACTATGTGCGGACCGCACGCGCCAAGGGCATGTCGCCCGCCCGCGTTGTCGGCGTCCATGCGCTTCGCAACGCCATGATCCCGGTCATCACCACCATCGGCCTCCAGATCGGCGTGCTGATGGCTGGCGCCATCCTGACCGAAACCATCTTTTCCTGGCCGGGCATCGGCAAGTGGATGATCGATTCCATCTCGCGCCGCGACTATCCAGTCGTGCAGAGCGGCCTGCTTCTGATCGCGGGTCTGGTAATGGTCGTCAACCTGCTTGTCGATCTGACCTATGGCCTCATCAATCCGAGGATCCGTCACAAATGACCGATGTGATCACCACCCCCGGCGTCCGCCTTTCGGACGCCGCCATCCGCCGCCGGATGATCGCCGATTTCTGGTTCTACTTCCGTCAGAACCGCGGCGCCGTCATCGGCCTTGCCGTCTTCATTCTCCTCGTCCTCATCGCGGTCTTTGCGCCCCTGATCGCGCCGCATGATCCGACCCAGCAATATCGCGATGCGCTGCTCGTCCCGCCGGTCTGGCAGGAAGGCGGTCGTGCCGGCTTCTTCTTCGGCACCGATGCGGTCGGGCGCGACATGCTGTCCCGCCTGATCTATGGCGCACAATATTCGCTGTTCATCGGCGTCGTTGTCGTCTCCATCGCCCTTGTCGGCGGCATCGTTATCGGTCTCGTCGCCGGCTTTTTCGGCGGCTGGGTCGATACCGTCATCATGCGCGTCATGGACGTCATTCTGGCGTTTCCGTCACTGCTTCTGGCGCTGGTCCTGGTCGCGGTCCTCGGGCCGGGGCTCACCAATGCGATGATTGCCATTGCCATCGTCTACCAGCCGCATTTCGCCCGCCTGACGCGTGCTGCCGTCATGAGCGAACTCCGGCGCGAATATGTCACCGCCGCCCGCGTGGCCGGCGCCGGCAATTTACGGCTGATGTTCAAGACCATCCTGCCGAACTGCCTTGCGCCGCTGATCGTTCAGGCAACGCTCTCCTTCTCGTCTGCGGTTCTCGATGCCGCAGCCCTCGGCTTCCTCGGCATGGGTGCACAGCCGCCCGCTTCCGAATGGGGCACGATGCTGGCGGAAGCGCGTGAATTCATCCTGCGCGCCTGGTGGGTTGTCACCCTTCCGGGCCTGACGATCCTGATCTCGGTGCTCGCCATCAACCTCATGGGTGACGGCCTGCGCGATGCGCTCGATCCCAAACTGAAGCGGAGCTGAGCAATGAGCCTGCTGAAAATCAAGAACCTCACCGTCAAATTCGCCACCGCCACCGGCGCCTTCACGGCCGTCGACGGCATCGATGTCTCCGTCGACAAGCACGAAGTGCTGGCGATCGTCGGCGAATCCGGTTCCGGCAAGTCGGTTTCGATGCTCGCCGTCATGGGGCTTCTGCCCGATACGGCGACGATCACCGCCGATGAGATGACCTTTGACGGCATCAACCTGCTCGCCATGTCGCCGCAGGAGCGCCGCAAGCTGATCGGCCGCGAGATCACCATGATCTTCCAGGAGCCGGTCGCCTCGCTCAACCCGTCATTTACGGTCGGTTTCCAGATCGAGGAGGTTCTGCGCCTCAATCTCGGCATGAGCGGCGCTGCCGCGCGTGCCCGGGCTCTGGAACTGTTTCGTGCCGTGGGTATTCCCGAGCCGGAAACCAAGCTCAAGGCTTATCCGCACCAGATGTCGGGTGGCCAGTGCCAGCGCGTGATGATAGCGATTGCGATCGCCTCCAAGCCGCGCCTGCTGATCGCCGACGAGCCGACCACCGCGCTCGACGTGACGATCCAGAAGCAGATCCTCGATCTCCTGATGAATCTGCAGACGGAATATGGCATGGCGCTGATCCTCATCACCCACGACATGGGCGTCGTGGCGGAAACCGCGGATCGCGTCGTCGTGCAATATAAGGGCCGCAAGATGGAGGAGGCGGATGTCTTAAGCCTGTTCGAGGCCCCGCAGCATCCCTATACCAAGGCACTGCTTTCGGCCCTGCCGGAAAATGCCACCGGCGACCGTCTGCCCACGGTTTCCGATTTCTTCGGCAAGGAGGGCGTTCAATGAGTATCGTTGTCGAAGGCAAGGGCATTACCCGCCATTATCACGTTCCCGGCGGCATCTTTGGCGGCGCCAAGACGGTTCAGGCCCTCAAAGGCATCGATTTTGCCGTCGAGCGTGGCAAGACGCTCGCCATCGTCGGTGAGTCCGGTTCGGGCAAGTCGACGCTTGCCCGCATCATCGCGCTGATCGACCCGGCATCCGGCGGTGAACTCAAGATCGAAGGCAAGCCGGTCGATATCGCCAAGCGCCGCCCCGATACGGTAATGCGCTCCAAGGTGCAGATGGTGTTCCAGAACCCCTATGGCAGCCTCAACCCGCGCCAGAAGGTGGGTGATGTGCTGATGGAGCCGCTGCTCATCAACACGAAAATGCCGGCTTCCGAGCGCCGCGAGCGCGCCGAAGCCATGCTGGTGAAGGTCGGCCTCGGTCCTGAGCATTTCAACCGCTATCCGCACATGTTCTCGGGCGGTCAGCGCCAGCGTATCGCCATCGCGCGCGCACTGATGCTGAACCCGGCGCTGCTGGTGCTGGATGAACCGGTCTCCGCGCTCGATCTTTCGGTGCAGGCGCAGGTGCTGAACCTGCTCCGAGATCTGCAGGAAGAATTCGAACTGACCTATGTTTTTGTCAGCCACGATCTTTCCGTGGTGCGCTACATCGCCGATGACGTGCTGGTCATTTCCAAGGGCGAGGCAGTGGAGCAGGGCACGCGCGAGGAACTTTTCGCCAACCCTAAGCACCCCTATACGCGCCAGCTTTTTGCCGCGACACCGATCACGGATGCCGACGCCATCCGCGCCCGCGTGGAGCGCCGCAAGGCGGCACGGCAGGCCGCGACGGCTTAAACGCGAGACGCCAAAGTTGAGAACAGGCCGGATTTCCGGCCTGTTCGTCTTTCAGGACTTCAAAAATATGCCGATGGCGGCGAGTGCGCCAAGTTCCCTGACGTTGCGATAGGCGGCCTTCAGGTTCGAGACGAAGGTCTCATTGCCGGGCAGATCATCGCCGAACGTGCGTTTGAACGCGAGAAAGCGGTCGATAACATCGTCCGGTGCCATTGCCAGCTGATCCGGCGCATCCCACTCCCTGAAGGCCGGATCGAGAATCGTGATCTGCTCTCCCTTTTCGTTCCTGTCCGCGCAGGACCTGATCCAAAGGGCCACGGCAAAAATGACAGCGCCGCTTCCGGCGTTTTCCTCCAGCAATTCGCGTAAGGGCGCAAGAATACGCAGCGGCACCTTCTGCGAAGCGTCGGAGGCGATCTGCATGGTCTTGTGCTGCAGAGAGGGATTGGCGAAACGTTCCCGCAGGCCGGCTGCGAATTCCGCACCATCGACGACAGGGTCCAGCGTCCGGCCGACCTCGCGCCAATAGGCGTCGATGAAATCGCGCACGGTCTTTTCACCCCAGGCATCGGCCACCGTCGCAAGGCTGGCAATCTGGCCAATGGCGGCTATGGCGCTGTGGGAACCGTTCAGCATCCTGAGCTTCATATGCTCATACGGTTCGACATTGCCGACAAATTCCACGCCCGATTTCTCGAGCTTCGGCCTTCCATGCGGAAAGCGGTCTTCGATGACGAAACGGAAATAGGGTTCGGCAACGACCGGCCACGCATCACGCAAGCCGAGTGCGACCGAAATCGCATCCCGGTCCGCATCCGTGGTGGCGGGTACGATCCGGTCCACCATCGAGCAGGGGCAGGTGATATTGGCTTCGATGAAGGAGGCCAGCTCCGGATCGGCCAGTTCCGCAAATTCCAGCAGCAGCTTTTGCAGCACATGGCCGTTGGCGGGCAGGTTGTCGCAGGACAGCAGCGTCAGGGGCCGAGAACCCTCTTTGCGCCTGCGCCGCGTGGCCGCAAGGATGAAGCCGAAGATGGAACGTGGCCTGTCCGGGTTTTCGAGATCATGGACGATATCAGGGTGTTCGCGCAGCAGGCTGCGGGAGGCGAGATTGGTCAGGTAGCCCTTCTCTGTCACGGTCAGGGTGACGATGAGAACGCGCGGATCGGCCATCCGCTCCACCAGCCGTTCGGGGTCTTCCGGGGCAACGATGGTTTCCAGAATGGAGCCGATGATGCGCAGGCGCTCGCTTTGGCCGTCTCGCAGGCAAAAGGTGTAGAGATTGTCCTGCGGTTCGATGGCGTCGCGTGTGTCCGGACTGCGCAGCGACGCGGCGACGATGCCCCATTGCGTCTCACCGCGGTTGAGGCAATCATCGATGAAAACCGCCTGATGCGCTCGGTGAAAGGCGCCGACGCCGAGATGCACGATGCCGGGCGTGATCTTCTCACGCTCATAGGCGGGTGTTGCTACTGTTTGCGGCAGGCGGGGCAGGGTCGCAGCGGAAAGCCGGTCTGTCATCGACGCGAAATCCCCGTGCGGAGCGAGATGGTCGCGGCTCGCGCCGATGGAGTTGCGACGCTCGGGTTTTCGCGCATGTCAGTTCCTCCCATTGTCTTTTGAATGGATCAGACGCCGGCCTCTTTGAGCAGCCGGACCTGGCGCAGCGTGTTCTGCCGGCTGCGCTCGAGATGCCGCCACAGGGCATCGATGATCTGGACCTTGCTGCCGGCGGCAATGGCGTCGGCGATATTCTGGTGTTCCTCGACCGAGCGGGCGTAATCGCCGAGGATCGAGACGAAAACCGTGTGGGTCTGGTCGAGAATGCGCCCATGCGAGCCGGAAATGACGGGAATGCGCGCCGCCGAAACAAGAGTCGTATGGAAGCTGCGATCGTAAAAAAGCGCTTTCGACAATTCGTCCAGCGTCGAGCCCTTGGCGAATTCACGATGTTTCGCCAGGCTTTCCAGAAGTTCCGCGTGCAGCGCTCCATCCAGTTGGCCGGCGTCGAAAGCCACTTCCACCGCGCCTTTTTCGAGCAGCATTCTGGCGGCGTAGAGCTCTTCCACATCCTCCACAGTGAAATCGCGCACCACCATGCCCCGCCGGGAGGAATTGACCACCAGCCCGTCAGCTTCGAGTTTCAGGCAGGCTTCCTTCACCGGCGTGGGGCTGATGCCGAGATCGGCGGCAAGCTCATTGGGCAACAGGCGTTCGCCGCCGCGCAATCTGCCGCTGACGATGCGTGCGCGCAGTTCCTGATGCGCCTGTTCGGCGAGCGTGATTTTGACCAGCGTGTTCATGGCTGCATCATTGCCCAGCTTCGCGGGACAGGCAATGGCTGAATATTAAAAATAAAAAATTTTTTATTTTACAAAAGCCGATTTTCCTTTAGCTCTATCTGCCAGCGGAAGCGGGCTGCTGGAGGAGGGTGGCCTGCAAATTCCCGAAAGCCATCCGCGCGATCTCTGATCGCGGGGCGGTGGCGTTTGTTCCTCCCCGGAAGCAATCAGCATCGAGGAATGACCGATCATGAAAATTACCGCCGTCGAACCTTTCATCCTGCACCTGCCGCTGACCTCGGAGTCCATTTCCGATTCCACCCACAGCATCACCCATTGGGGCGTCGTCGGCGCGAAGATCACCACCAGTGACGGCCTTGAGGGCTATGGTTTCACCGGCACCCATGCGCATCTGCCGTCCGACAGGCTGATCACATCCTGCATCAGCGATTGTTATGCGCCCTTGCTGGTGGGAGAGGATGCGTCGGACCATTCAAGGCTGTGGACGAAACTTGCCCGTTGTCCCTCGCTGCAGTGGGTTGGCCGCGCCGGCATCACGCATCTGGCGCTGGCCGCGATCGACGTGGCGCTCTGGGACCTGAAGGCGAAAAAGGCGGGCGTGCCGCTCTGGCAATATCTCGGCGGCGCGCGCACGGCGGCGGTGGAAGCCTACAATACCGATATAGGCTGGCTTTCCTTCACGCTGGAGGATTTGCTGGCGGGCAGCACGAGGGCGGTTGAGGAAGACGGCTTCACCCGCCTGAAGATCAAGGTCGGGCATGATGATCCGACTATCGATATCGCCCGCCTTGCCGCCGTCCGCAAGCGTGTCGGTTCGTCCATTCGCATCGCCATTGACGGCAACGGCAAATGGGATTTGCCGACCTGCCAGCGTTTCTGCGCGGCGGCGAAGGATCTGGATATCTACTGGTTCGAGGAGCCGTTGTGGTATGACGATGTGACGAGCCACGCGCGGCTGGCGCGCAATACGTCCATTCCGATTGCGCTCGGGGAGCAGCTCTACACGGTGGATGCGTTCCGCTCATTCATCGATGCCGGCGCGGTGGCCTATGTCCAGCCGGATGTGACCCGGCTCGGCGGCATAACCGAATATATCCAGGTTGCCGATCTCGCGCTCGCCCATCGCCTGCCGGTGGTGCCGCATGCCGGCGAAATGAGCCAGGTGCATGTGCATCTGAGCTACTGGCACCCGGCATCGACCATTCTCGAATATATTCCGTGGATCAAAGATCATTTCGAAGAACCGATCCATGTCCGTGACGGTGTTTACAAGCGCCCGGAACACCCCGGCGCCAGCACCACGCCTCTGGCTGAAAGCTTTGCCCGCTATGGCAAATCGGTAAAATGAGCAGCGGTATACAGCCCGGATTTTAAGGGAGGGAAAGCCCGTCCTCCGTCATGCCGGACTAGATCCGGCATCCAGCCACGGCGCGTCTGCGCCATGAAAAGAGTCTTTCGCGATCAAAGACTTGATCGCGCTGGACCCCGGATCAAGTCCGGGGTGACGGAGTGTGGATGATGCAATTTTTCCAAATTTAGCGCCAGCCGAGTGCCGGTGCTACCTGCTTGAGGATCGTCTCGATCACATGGGCGTTGTAGTCGACGCCCAGCTGGTTCGGCACGGTCAGGAGCAGCGTGTCGGCTTCGGCGATGGCTTCGTCGGCCTTCAGCTGTTCAATCAGCTGCTCCGGCTCGGCGGCATAGCTGCGCCCGAAGATCGCACGTGTCTTGTCGTCGATGTAGCCGATCTTGTCATCACCTTCGTTGCCGTAACCGAAATACGACCGGTCGCGATCGTTGACGAGGGCGAAGATGCTGCGGCTGACCGATACACGGGGCTCGCGGGCATGTCCGGCTTCCTTCCAGGCTTCCCGGAAGGTGCGGATCTGCTGCGCCTGCTGGACATGGAAAGGCTCGCCCGTTTCGTCCGTCTTCAAGGTGGAGCTTTGCAGGTTCATGCCAAGCTTTGCCGCCCACACCGCCGTTGCATTGGAACTCGAACCCCACCAGATGCGCTCGCGCAGCCCTTCGGAATGCGGTTCCAGCCGCAGCAAGCCGGGCGGGTTCGGGAACATCGGACGCGGGTTCGGCTCAGCGAAACCTTCGCCCTTCAGAAGTTCGAGGAAGACTTCGGTGTGCTGACGCGCCATGTCTTCTTCGCTCTGGCCTTCGGCCGGACGGTAACCGAAATAACGCCAGCCATCGATCACCTGTTCCGGCGAGCCGCGGCTGATGCCGAGCTGCAGGCGGCCGCCGGCGATGAGGTCGGCCGAACCGGCATCCTCGGCCATGTAGAACGGGTTTTCATAACGCATGTCGATGACGCCGGTGCCGATTTCGATCTTTTTCGTGCGGGCGCCGACGGCAGCCAGAAGCGGGAAGGGCGAGGCAAGCTGGCGGGCGAAATGATGCACGCGGAAATAGGCGCCGTCGGCTCCCAGTTCTTCCGCTGCGACGGCGAGGTCGATCGATTGCAGCAGCGTGTCCGCAGCCGAGCGGGTCTGCGACTGGGGCGACGGCGTCCAGTGGCCGAAGGAGAGGAATCCGATCTTTTTCATGATGACCTTCCAGATGTCGGAGGATGCCGGTCGTCACAAACCGGCTTCGTTGTTGTCAGTCATATAGGCAACCGTGCGCATCCTCCAATCGGCCACCCGTAAACACGGTGTCGCCGAAATGTGAACGATGACCGCGTCAGGCGATTGTTCTGCGGTCCAGGATGAAGAGATTTTCATGCGCGCGTGCGGTCGCGAGGATGAAATCCATCAGAGAGCGTACCCGCGGCACATTGGCGAGATCGTGGTGGCTGGTCAGCCAGTAGCCGCGCCGCAGTTCCACCTCACCGGCAAGCACCATCTGCAGGTCCGGAAAACGTGCCGCGATGAAATTCGGCAGGATGCACAGGCCCCTGCCGCTCAGCGTGGCCGTCAGCTGCGCGAAAATGCTCGAGGACTGAAAGCCCGGACGCAGGCCGGGCATCACGTCGCGCATATAATCGAGGCCCGGTGAGAAGATCAGGTCCTGCACGTAGCCGATAAAGAAATGATCGGGCAAATCCTCGCGCCGGGTGATTTTCGGGTGGCTGGCGAGATAGGAGCGCGAGGCATAGATATGCAGCGTGTAATCGATGATCTGTTCGTTGATGTAGGGACCGGCTTTCGGCGGGTCGAGCGTGACCGCCACATCCGCCTCCTTCCTCGACAGCGCCATGATCTGCTGGATCGTCACCATCTCCACCATGATGTGAGGATGGGTGATGGCGAAGTCTTTCAGCCTTTCCACGAAGAAAAAATTGGAAAAACCCTCGGGCGCACTGAGCCGCACCACGCCGCGCAGCAGGCTGCCGCTTTCGGAAATATCCGATTGCAATCTTTCCGCTTCCGCCTCGATGCGCTCGACGGTATCGACCAGCCGCCGCCCGACCGTGGTTAGCTCGTAACCACGCGGGTTTCTCTCGAACAGCTTGGTTTTAAGCGAGAATTCCAGCCGGTCGATGTGGCGGGAGACGGTGGCGTGGCTGGTGCGCAGGCTTCTCGCCGCCGAGGAGAGCTGTCCGGTGCGGGCCACGGCCAGAAAATATTGCAGGTCGTCCCAGGTGAAAGGGGTGGCCATATTTGTCTCCAATCAAGAGTTCTGTTCAAAAATGAACAGTTCCTGTTCGCAATTTGATGATGCCCAGCTCTTGTGTCAACGACCGAATTCGAGAAGTCTAGGCTCAGGATGCATCGCTTTGAGGAGGGCGGTGTGACCGTTCAGGTGCAATGGCATGGAAACCCCCCACGCGGTTTCGTTCACCGTTGCACAGACCCATCTGAGGCTCGCAATCATCTCTGGGAGGAGAAGTCATGCGCAAGAGTATCCTTTTATCCACGGCCATGGCACTGGCCGCGGGCACCGCCGCTTATGCCGCCGAGATTTCAGACGGCAAGGTCAAGATCGGCATCCTGAACGACCAGTCGGGTGTCTACGCCAATTTCGGCGGCAAGTACTCTTATGAAGCCGCGAAGATGGCGGTTGAGGATTTCGGCGGCAAGGTGCTGAACGCGCCGGTTGAGGTGGTGACCGCCGACCACCAGAACAAGGCGGATGTGGCCTCCAATATCGCCCGCCAATGGTACGATACCGAACAGGTCGATTCGATCATGGAACTGACCTCGTCGTCGGTCGGCCTTGCCGTGCAGGCGCTCTCCAAGGACAAGAAGAAGATCACCGTCAACACCGGGGCGGCAACCACCGAACTGACCGGCAAGCAGTGCAGCCCCTATGGTTTCCATTGGGCCTATGACACCTATTCGCTGGCGGTCGGCACCGGCGGCGCGCTGGTGAAGCAGGGCGGCGACAGCTGGTTCTTCCTGACCGCAGATTATGCCTTCGGTTATTCGCTGGAAGAAAATACCGCGAATTTCGTCAAGGCCAATGGCGGCAAGGTGCTGGGCTCCGTGCGCCATCCGCTTGCCACGACGGATTATTCCTCCTTCCTGCTGCAGGCGCAGTCCTCGGGCGCGAAGGTCATCGGTCTTGCCAATGCCGGTCTCGATACCTCCAACGCCATCAAGCAGGCGGCCGAATTCGGCATCGTCGCCGGCGGCCAGCGGCTTGCGGCCCTTCTCTTCACGCTCGCCGAAGTCCACGGCCTCGGTCTTGAAGCGGCCCAGGGACTGACGCTGACGGAAGGCTTTTATTGGGACCGCGACGATGAATCGCGCAAATTCGGCGAACGCTTCAAGGAACGCACCGGCGCCATGCCGAACATGGTGCATGCCGGCACCTATTCCGCCGTGCTGCATTACCTGAAAGCCATCGAAAAGGCCGGCACCGACGATGCTGATGCCGTCGCCAAGGCCATGAAGGAAATGCCCGTCAACGACGTCTTCTCGAAGGATGGCCATGTGGCCGCCAATGGCCGCATGATCCACGACATGTATCTCATGGAAGTGAAGAAGCCGGACGAGAGCAAGCAGCCGTGGGATTATTACAAGGTGCTCGCCACCATTCCCGGCAAGGAAGCCTTCATGGACCCCGCAAAAAGCGGTTGCCCGCTGGTAACGCAATAAAAGACTGACGCAATAAAGGGGAAAGTTTCATGACGATCGCTCCCGCCCCCGCCGGGCAGGCCGAACCTCGCGTCGTTCTTTCGGCGCGTGGTCTCACCAAGACCTTCGGTGCATTCGCAGCCGTGAAAAACGTCGATCTCGACGTGCATCACGCCCGCGTGCATGCGCTGATCGGCCCGAACGGCGCCGGCAAGACTACGGTCTTCAATTTGTTGACCAAGTTTCTCCAGCCGACGGGCGGGGCGATCACCTTCATGGAAACGGACATAACAAGGACGCCGCCGGACAAGGTGGCGCGTCTCGGCCTCGTCAGGTCCTTCCAGATATCGGCGGTGTTTCCGCATCTAACGGTTCTGGAGAATGTGCGGGTGGCGTTGCAAAGGCCCAACAACCTTTCAACGCAATTCTGGTTACCCCTGTCGTCGCTCGACAGGCTCAATGCGCGCGCCGAGGAGCTGATCGCAACGGTTGGCCTGACGCGGGAAAAACATGCGCTTGCGGCCGATCTTTCCTATGGTCGCAAGCGCGTTCTCGAAATCGCCACCACGCTGGCGCTCGACCCGAAGGTGCTGCTGCTTGATGAGCCGATGGCCGGTATGGGCGGGGAAGATGTCTCGCATGTCGCCGAGCTCATCCGCGAGGTGGCCAAAACCCGTGCGGTGCTGATGGTCGAACACAATCTGAAGGTCGTGGCCGATATCTGCCACCACGTCACGGTGCTGCAGCGGGGGGAAATTCTGGCGGAAGGCGATTATGCCGCCGTTTCCGCTGATCCGCGCGTGCGCACGGCTTACATGGGCACGGAGGAGGCTTGATATGGCGGCAATGCTCGAAGTCTCCAACCTGAAATCCTGGTACGGCGAAAGCCAGGCCCTGCACGGCGTCGACCTAACCGTCGGCGAAGGCGAAACCATCACCATTCTCGGACGCAACGGCGTGGGCAAGACCACGACGCTGCGCACCATCATGGGCATCATCCGCAACCGCAAGGGCGTCATCAAGCTCGGCGGCAAGGATCTGATGCCGGTGCCGCTGCATCGCACGGCGAAATACGGTCTTGGTTTTGTGCCGGAAGAGCGCGGCATCTTCGCGACGCTGAGCGTCGAGGAAAACCTGAAGCTACCGCCCGTCGTCGCATCCGGTGGCATGACGCTCGATGAAATCTACGAGCTGTTTCCCAATCTCTACGAACGCCGTACCAGCCCCGGCACCAAGCTTTCCGGCGGCGAGCAGCAGATGCTGGCCATGGCGCGCATCCTGCGCACCGGGGTAAAGGTGCTGCTGCTGGACGAACCGACTGAGGGACTTGCCCCTGTCATCGTGCAGCGCATCGGCGAGGTGCTGCAGAAACTGAAGAGCCGCGGCATGACCGTGGTTCTGGTCGAACAGAATTTCCGTTTTGCGAGCCGCATCGCTGACCGTTTCTATCTGATGGATCACGGCCAGATGGTCAGCAATTTTCCGGTCGGCGAGCTTTCCGGCCGCATGGGCGAGCTCAACAAGGTGCTGGGGGTTTAACCATGACAATGATCTTCGGCGTTCCAATTCAGGCACTGCTCGGGCAATTGCTGGTGGGCCTCATCAATGGGTCCTTTTATGCGCTGCTGTCGCTCGGCCTTGCCGTCATTTTCGGCCTGCTGCGCGTCATCAATTTTGCCCATGGCGCGCAATATATGCTCGGCGCTTTCGTGGCCTTTCTCGGCCTTCAGTATTTCGGCATCACTTTCTGGGTGGCGCTCATCGTCACGCCGCTTGTCGTCGCGCTTTTCGGCGCGATCATCGAACGCTTCCTGCTGTCGCGGCTTTATGATCTCGATCCGCTTTACGGGCTGCTTTTCACCTTCGGCCTGGCGCTGGTGGTGGAAGGCACGTTCCGCTGGCTTTATGGCGCGGCGGGCCAGCCCTATTCGGTTCCCCGCGAGCTTGCCGGCGGCACCAATCTCGGCTTCATGTTCCTGCCGAATTACCGCGCTTTCGTCGTCGTGATTTCACTCATCGTCTGCATTGCCACCTGGGCTTTGATCGAAAAGACGCGTCTTGGCTCCTATCTGCGCGCTGCCACCGAAAACCCGACATTGGTGCAGGCTTTCGGCATCAATGTGCCCGTTCTCCTGACGCTGACCTACGCGCTGGGTGCGGGCCTTGCCGGGTTCACCGGGGTTCTCGCCGCGCCCATCTATCAGGTCTCGCCGCTGATGGGCACCAACCTCATCATCGTCGTCTTCGCGGTTGTCGTGGTCGGCGGCATGGGGTCGATCATGGGCGCCATCGTCACCGGTTACATGCTGGGCGTCGCAGAGGGCCTCACCAAGGTGTTCTACCCGGAAGCCTCCAATATCGTCATCTTCGTCATCATGGCCTTTGTGCTGCTCATCCGCCCCGCCGGACTTTTCGGAAAGGACGCCTGATATGTCCAAAGCCACCCATAGCCCCACTGCCGGCACGCTGCCGCAGACGGAAGTTTCCGCGACCGCCGGAACCATCAAGACCGTTCTCATACTGGCGGGTCTTGCCGTGTTGATCGCCGCGCCGATGTTCGTTTACCCGATCTTTCTGATGAAGCTTCTGTGCTTTGCGCTGTTCGCCTGCGCCTTCAACCTGCTGATCGGTTATACGGGGCTGTTGTCCTTCGGCCATGCGGCGTTTTTCGGCGGCGCCGCCTATTTCACCGCCTATTCGGTGAAGGAATGGGGCGTTACGCCGGAGATCGGCCTTGTCATCGGCATGGCGGGCGCGGCCCTTCTCGGCCTCGTCATCGGCTTTTTCGCCATTCGCCGTCAGGGCATCTATTTCGCCATGATTACGCTCGCGCTATCGCAGATGTTTTATTTCTTCTGCCTTCAGGCGCCGTTTACCCATGGCGAGGACGGCTTGCAGGGCGTGCCGCGCGGCCATCTTTTCGGCCTTCTCGATCTCAATGCGCCGCTCAATATTTATTACACGGTGCTGGCCGCCTTTGTCCTGGCACTTCTGGTCATCTGGCGTTTCGTCAACTCGCCCTTCGGCATGATCCTGAAGTCGATCCGTGAAAACGAGCAGCGCGCCATTTCGCTGGGTTACAGCGTGCAGCGTTACAAGCTGGGTGCTTTCGTCATGTCGGCGGCGCTGGCCGGTCTTGCGGGCGGTCTGAAGGCGCTGGTCTTCCAGTTCGCGACGCTGACCGACGTCACCTGGCAGATGTCGGGCGAGGTGATCCTGATGACGCTGCTCGGCGGCATCGGCACCATGATCGGCCCTATCTTCGGCGCGGGTCTCGTTGTCACCCTGCAGAACTATCTCGCGACATCGGATTTCCCGGTCACCATCATCACCGGGCTTGTCTTCATGGCCTGCGTTCTGGTGTTCCGGCGTGGTCTGATCGGCGAATTTTATGCGTCGTGGCTCGGGAGAAAACTCGGCTTCCAGCACCGCGGCTAGAGATTTTTGAAAACACGTGAAAGGCTTCCCCCGCGTCCGGGACGGTGCGGCAAGGGCGGCGCATGGAGAAAAGCATGGGCGAATATGACTATATCGTCATCGGAGCGGGGAGTGCCGGATGTGTCCTCGCCAACCGCCTTTCGAAAGATCCGAACAACCGCGTGCTGCTGCTGGAGGCTGGCGGCAACGACAACTACCACTGGATCCATATTCCGGTCGGTTATCTCTATTGCATCAACAATCCGCGCACCGACTGGTGTTTCAAGACGGCGGAAGAGCCGGGGCTTAACGGCCGTTCGCTGATCTATCCGCGCGGCAAGGTGCTGGGCGGCTGCTCCTCCATCAACGGCATGATCTATATGCGCGGGCAGGCGCGGGACTATGATCTCTGGCGGCAGCTTGGTTGCGAGGGCTGGGGGTGGGACGACATCCTGCCCTATTTCCTGAAATCGGAAGATTTTTATCGCGGCAAAAGCGACTTGCACTCTGCCGGCGGTGAATGGCGCGTGGAGAAGGCGCGCGTGCGCTGGGATGTGCTTGACGCCTTCCAGAGGGCGGCAGGAGAAGCCGGCATTCCCGCGACCGATGATTTCAACCGGGGCGACAATGAAGGCGCCGGTTATTTCGATGTGAACCAGCGGGCCGGCTGGCGCTGGAACACGGCAAAAGCCTTCCTGAAGCCGGCGCTTGGCCGCAAGAACCTGACGGTTCTGACCAAGGCGCATGTCAAGCGTCTCATCATCGAAGAAGGCCGGGTGACGGGCGTGGAGTTCCACCATGACGGCGTCTTGAAAAAGATGCGCGCCCGGCGCGAGACGGTGCTGTCCGCCGGTGCGATCGGCTCGCCGCATATTCTGGAGCTTTCCGGTGTCGGTCGTGGCGATGTGTTGCAGGCTGCCGGTATCGATACGGTGGCGGAGGTCCAGGGTGTGGGCGAGAACCTGCAGGACCATCTGCAGCTGCGCATGGTCTACAAGGTCTCCGGCGTCCTGACGTTGAATGAAAGGGCCTCCACCCTGTTCGGCAAGGCGAGGATCGGTCTCGAATATGCGCTCACCCGCTCCGGGCCGATGTCGATGGCGCCGAGCCAGCTCGGCGTCTTCACCCGCTCCTCGCCGGAAAAGGAAACAGCCGATCTGGAATATCATGTCCAGCCGGTTTCGCTCGACAAGTTTGGTGATCCGGTTCACACTTTTCCGGCCATTACCGCAAGTGTCTGCAATCTGCGGCCGGAAAGCCGCGGCTCAGTGCATGTGAAAGGACCGGATTTCGCCATGCAGCCGGAAATCCGCCCGAACTATCTTTCCACCGAAGGCGACCGTCAGGTGGCGATCGACGCCATGCGGCTGACGCGCCGCATCGTCGCCCAGCCGGCCTTCGCACGCTTCAAGCCGGAGGAATACCGGCCCGGCTCCTCCTTTGAAAACGACAATGATCTCGCCAAAGCGGCGGGCGATATCGGCACCACCATCTTCCACCCCGTCGGCACGCTGCGCATGGGGTCGGATATGGAAAGCGTTGTCGATGCGCGGCTGAAGTTCCGGCGGCTTGCCGGGCTGCGTGTCGCCGATGCCTCGGTGATGCCGCGCATCACATCCGGAAATACCAATTCGCCGACGATCATGATTGCCGAAAAGGCCGCCGACATGATCCTTGCGGATAATCGCTGAAAGGAGCGCACCGATGAAGACCGTCGCTTTTCTCGGGCTGGGACATATGGGCCTGCCGATGGCCGCCAATCTCGTCAAGGCGGGTTATGCCGTCAGGGGTTACGATCTTGCCGACGCCTGCCGCGCGGCGGCGAAAGAGGCGGGCATTCCCGTTGCCGCGGATTCCGCCGAGGCCATCGAAGCGGCTGAGGTGATCATCACCATGCTGCCGAAGGGCGAACATGTCGTTTCCGCCTATGGCGATCTGGTTAAAAAGGTATCTGCCGGCACGCTGCTCATCGATTGCTCGACGGTGGATATGGAAAGCGCGCTGAAGGCGCATGAACTGGCCGCTTCCGCCGGTTGCCCCTCTGTTGACGCGCCGGTCTCCGGGGGCACGGGTGGCGCTGCTGCCGGCACCCTGACCTTCATGTGCGGCGGCGAGGGGCAAGCCTTTGCGTCCGCAAAGCCGGTGCTGGAAGCGATGGGCAAGAAGATCGTGCATTGCGGCAAGGGCGGCAACGGGCAGGCTGCCAAGATCTGCAACAACATGATCCTCGGTATTTCCATGATCGCCGTTTCCGAAGCCTTCGTGCTGGGCGAAAAACTCGGCCTTTCGCATCAGGCGCTGTTCGATGTCGCCTCCACCTCTTCGGGGCAATGCTGGTCGCTCACCACCTATTGCCCGGTGCCGGGACCGGTGCCGACATCACCAGCCAACAAGGACTACCAGCCCGGATTTGCGGCGGCCTTGATGCTCAAGGATCTGAAGCTTTCGCAGGAGGCTGCGAACGGTGCCGGGGCCACCACCCCGCTCGGTGCAGCTGCGGCGGCGCTTTATGAGAATTTCGTTGATGACGGGAGCGGCGGGCGCGATTTTTCCGCTATCGTCGAAATGCTGCGCGGGGGCAAAGCATGACGGACGCCGCGCCATCCGACATCTTATGGGTGCCGCCGGAGAAGAGGGTGAAGCACTCGGCTCTGTTTTCATTCGCGGCCAGAACTGCAGAGCTGCACAAGCAGGCGGCTGATGACTACGCCGGCCTGCTGCATTGGTCGATCGACGCGCCGAACGAATTTTACGATGCGCTTTGGGACGAACTCGGCATTATCGGAACCCGCAGCGAGATGGCATTCAAACCCGGCAAGACTATACGAGACGCTGAGTTCTATCCGGGCGCAAGGCTCAATTACGCCGAAAATCTGCTGCGCGATGCCGACGATCGGCTGGCCATCATCGCCCATCGCGACGATGGCACACGGCGCGAGATCAGCCGCAGACAGCTTTACGACGAAGTGTCCCTGATGGTGCAGGCGCTCGTTGATGCGGGCGTGAAGGAAGGCGACCGCGTCGGCGCCATCGTCACCCATGATATCGAGGCGATCGTCAGCTATCTGGCTGTCAGCGCCATTGGAGCCATCTGGTCTTCCTGCTCGCCGGATTTCGGCCCGGCCGGCGCTTCCGACCGCCTGTCGCAGATCGACCCGAAAATCCTCATCGCCGTGTCGGAATATGGTTATGCCGGCAAACGCATCGATGTCGGCCCGACCATCCGTGCGGTGGCGGAAAGTGCGGCTCCTGAAAAGATCGTGCTGATCGGCGATGCCGTTCCCGAAAGCCTCGCCGATCTCGACTGTGTGACGCTCAAGGATTTCGTCGCGCCTTATGCGGCGGGCGAGATTGCCTTCAACCGTCTGCCCGTCAAGGCGCCGCTGGCGATCCTTTATTCCTCCGGCACAACAGGCAAGCCGAAATGCATCACCCATTCCGGCGGCGGCCTGCTTCTTCAGCATATGAAAGAGCTGAAACTGCAATGCGATATTCAGGAAGGTGAGCGCTTTTTCTATTTCACCACCTGCGGCTGGATGATGTGGAACTGGCAGGTTTCGGGTCTGGCGCTCGGCGCAACGCTTGTCACCTATGACGGCAATCCCGGTTATCCAACATCCGCGCGGCTGATCGATCTCATCGATGCCGAACGGATCGCCACTTTCGGCACATCGGCGAAGTTTATCGATGCCTGCCTGAAGGCCGGGTTGAAACCGCGCGAAAGCCATGACCTTTCGTCGCTCAGAACGATCCTTTCCACAGGCTCGCCGCTCATCCCGCAATCCTTCGATTATATCTATCGCGACTGGAAGCCCGATGTGCATCTCGCCTCCATTTCCGGCGGTACTGATATCTGCGCGTGTTTCCTCGGCGGCAATCCTCTACAGCCCGTGCATCGCGGCGAATTGCAGGGTGCGATGCTCGGTATGGATATTGACACGCTGGATGATGATGGCCGTTCGGTTCGCGGTGTCGCCGGCGAACTCGTCTGCCGCAACGCGCATCTGTCCATGCCGGTGAAGTTCTGGGGCGACGAGGACGGTTCGCGGTATCAGGCCGCCTATTTCGATCGGTTCCCCGGCATCTGGGCGCATGGCGATTTCGCCGAAATGCGCCCCTCGGGCGGATATGTCATCCATGGGCGTTCGGACACGACCCTCAATCCCGGCGGGGTCCGCATCGGGACTGCGGAAATCTACCGGCAGGTGGAAACCGTGCCTGAAGTCGAGGAGGCGATTGCCGTCGGGCAGGATATTGACGGTGACCAGAGGGTCATCCTCTTCCTGCGCATGAAGGGCGGCGCGACCCTGACGGAAGAGCTGGAAAAAACCATCCGCAGCCGCATCCGCTCGGGCGCCACGCCGCGGCATGTCCCGGCAAAAATCATTGCCGTCAGCGCCATTCCCCGCACCCGTTCGGGGAAGATTTCCGAAATCGCGGTCCGCGATACCATCCATGGCCGCGCGGTGAAGAATGCCGATGCGCTTGCAAATCCTGAAGCGCTCGAACTTTTCCGCAACCTGCCGCAGCTGAAGGACTAGGCCGATGGAGGATCAACCAAAAACCGTGCTGGTCACGGGTTCCACCAGCGGCATTGGGCTCGCCATCGCCAGGCGTTTCGCCGAAGCGGGATATCTGGTCGCGGTGCATGGCATAGAGACGACGGAGGAGGCGACGCAGGCCCTGGAGATGGTGGCACAGGCGGCGCGGCACAGGCCGGTCTATTTTTCCGCCAATCTCGCCAATTATGATGAAAGCGCGCATCTGCCGGAAACCGTCATCGCCGAATTTGGTCATATCGACGTCCTCGTCAACAATGCGGGCATCCAGAAGGTTGCGCCGATCGACGAGTTCGATTTCGCCGATTTCTCCCGCATCGTCGCCATCTCGCTCGACAGCGCCTTTCACACCATCCATGCGGCGCTGCCCGGCATGAAGGAAAGGGGCTGGGGCCGCATCGTCAACATCGCCTCCGCCCATGGTCTGCGCGCGTCACCCTTCAAGGGGCCTTATGTGGCGACCAAACATGCGGTGGTGGGCCTGACGAAAAGCGTGGCGCTGGAAGTCGCCGAACTCGGCATTACCTGCAACGCCATCTGCCCCGGTTATGTCTGGACCCCGCTTGTCGCCGCCCAGGTCGCCGATCAGGCGCGCGTGCACGGCATGAGCGAGGAGGAAGTGGTGAAGAAGGTGATGCTTGCGCCGCAGCCGACCAGACGGTTTGTGCAACCGGAAGAAGTGGCGGAAATGGCGCTTTATCTCGCTGGTGATATGGCGCGCTCCATCACCGGCACCACCATTTCCATCGATGGCGGCTGGACGGCGAAATAAATTTCGCGCACGCGCCTGAAGCGAACGATCGCGCTGGTTTCTGGTATTGTTAGGCGATTTCAATCCTGTATAGTTTTCGGGAACGGTGGGGTTAGCGCCGTGTTCACGGAAAAGCGGCATGATCAACACAGGGTCTTTTGAAGCGCCGCTGGCGCGTTCGCGCTTCGATACGCGTCAGGTGCCGAAACGCGACGCCATGGCGTTGTGGCGGGATTCAATCAACGTGCTTTTTGATGCTCGCCTGCGCCGCTCGCAGGATGATGGTTTTTTCGCCAGCGTGGACGCCGCTTTCATCGGTAATGTTGCGCTCGGTCGCACCCAGTCTTCGGCGCAGGATTTCGACCGTTCGCGCCACAAGCTTGCCCGCGACGGCATGGACGGTTTTCTCCTGCAATTTTATGCCAGCGGGAAGAGCATGTCGCGGCGCGGATCGGGCGAGACCGCTGGTCCGGGCGACCTCTATCTCATCGATATGGCGCAGCCGCTGGCCACTGCCACCTCGGATCACGATCATCTCAGCCTCGTCGTGCCGCGCCGGCTGCTGGAAGGCAGGCTTGCCGGTTCCGGCAATCATCATGAACGCGTGCTGCCGGCCGGCTTGCCGCTGGTATCGCTGCTGCGCGAAACGATGACGAGCATCTACCGCCATTTCGACGTCATGAACGCCAGCGAGGGTGCAGCCACGGTCTCGCCGCTTCTGGAACTGGCTGCGGCCGCCATCAACAATCATGTCCGGGAAGACAATGCGCAGGGCGTGCAGCGGGCGCTCAGGGCATCCATCCGCCGTTATATCGACAGTCACCTTCTCGATCCGGCCCTGTCGGTGGAAAAGGTCATGGGCGAATTCGGTGTGTCGCGACGCACCGTCTACCGGCTCTTCGAGCCGCTTGGCGGGTTTTCGGCCTGTATCACCCACCGACGTCTCGAACGCGCGATGGATTTCCTGCGGGCGCCGCAATCGGCGCATATGACGATTGCCGAGGTGGCCGCGTCCTATGGTTTCACCAATCCGGAAAATTTCAGCCGCGTCTTCAAGAAGACTTTCGGCCTTTCGCCGCGTCAAATGCGGCATTTCGCTTCGGAAAACCGCGACCTCACGTCGGATATTCTGAAGCCGGATAGCGCGGAATGGACACGCTGGATCGTGCAGCTCGGCCGCTGATGACGATTGGCCGTGCGCCGTTCTGACACTTTATGACGGTTTGTTGGCACAATCCGACCATTCGCTGCGGCTGCGGCGCGATGGGGATGCGCATGTCTTCCAGACGTGCCAAACAGGGCGCGTTATTTTTATCAATATATTGCCTGACAATCATGATGCTGAGAATCCTCGCTTTTCTGGACCTGTGTCGCCAATGGCGCCATGCGGTAAAACAACACCTCTCCTTTTCCGGCGCCACATTTCACAGGTCGCCATCGCCCCTGCCATCGGCGAATTCAGACAGCCCCGCAGACGATCCGTCGGAAACGGATGACGGCGAAGCACGCCTGCCGGTTTCCTGGCTCGGGCTTGGGCAAAGCTTCAGCGCGCTGGATGCGGAAGACTGTGACAGGGCGCGTTTGCCGGCCGAGTGCAGTTAACGTCGTTCTCCAGCGATCTGGAACAAAACCCTGACCCCAAGGATTAGATCAACAGGGTTACAGGGAGTGAAAGACATGGCCAGAGAAAATGCCAGCTATCTCGACAGTCGGGATGCTCCGAAAAGCGAAACGGCAACGCGTGCGCGGCAGGGATCGCGCGGACGTCCCGTCCTTGTCATTCTGATCGTCAGCGTGCTTCTTGCATTGGTGGTCTGGGCTGTCGTCGAATATTCCGTTTTCGAACCCGACCAAAACCTGCCGCAGAACCCGCAGACCGAGACTGCGCCCGTGCCGCAGCAGCCGTCCGGATCGGGAAGCTTCGACAACAATCCCGCGAATGGCCGCGTCCAACCGCCGTCATCGACAGAGACAAACCCCTCGCCACAGGATTCGACAGGGGCGCCGCAAAACCCGTGACCACCCTAGCGTGAAGTTTTTTCGCGATGATGATAATTTCCATGGAACCAGATTGCGCCCGATTTCATTTCACGCAAAGTGACAGGAATCGGGGGTTTCATTCATGGCAGTCACCGTCACTGCAGTTGTTCTTACGCTGATCGGTCTTGGGCTGTTCGGTTTCGGCTCTCAGCTCATCATGCTGGGCGGGAGCTTCTATTACGTGCTTTCCGGACTGGCCTTCCTGTTGACGGCCGTTCTGCTGTTCAAGCGCAATCGCGCAGCCCTTCACGTCTATGCCGTCTTCATTGTCGCCACGCTCGCCTGGGCTATCTGGGAAGTCGGCTTCGACTGGTGGCAGCTTGGCCCGCGCGGCGGCATCGTCATTCTCATCGGCCTTTGGCTTCTGGTTCCATGGGTCCGGAAGCCGCTCGGTTTTGCGAGCCCCACCGGGCTTCGCTACGGGCCGAACGCCTGGCCGCTTGCGCTCTCCGTGCTCGCCTCCATCGTCGTGGCCGGATATTCCATGGCGCAGGATCCACACGACACGGCAGGTTCCCTGCCGCAGGAAACCGCCTCCGCCACGCCCGCCTATGGCGGCAATGTGCCTGACGGTGACTGGCATCAATATGGCCGCACGCCCTATGGACAGCGTTATTCGCCGCTGACCCAGGTCAATGTCGAGAATGTCTCGCAGCTCAAGGAAGCCTGGCGTTACCAGACTGGTGATGTGAAGCTGCCTGATGATGTGGGGGAAACCACCTATCAGGTGACGCCGCTCAAGATCGGCAATACGCTTTATATCTGCACACCGCATAATTGGGCGATTGCCATCGATGCCGCCACCGGCAAGGAAAAGTGGAAATATGACCCGAATGTCGGTCTTAATCCGGACCGCCAGCACCAGACCTGCCGCGGCGTGTCCTATTATGCCGAGCCCAATGCTGCTGAAGGCACGGCCTGCGCCCAACGCGTCTACCTGCCGACCTCGGATGCGCGGTTGATCGCGCTTGACGCGGCCACCGGTCAGGTCTGCACGTCTTTTGCCGATCAGGGTGTGCTGCATCTTGAGCAGGGCATGAAATACAATCCTGCCGGCTATTATTATTCGACCTCGCCGCCGGTCATCGCGGCGGGCAAGATCATCATCGGCGGCGCGGTGAACGACAACTATTCCACGCAGGAACAGTCCGGTGTCATCCGCGCTTTCGATGTGAATAGCGGTGCGCTCGTCTGGAACTGGGATTCCGGCAATCCGGCGAAAACCGAACCGATTGCGGCGGGTGAAACCTACACCACCAATTCGCCCAACAGCTGGTCGGTCTTCAGTTATGATGAAGGCCTCGGTCTCGTTTATATACCGCTCGGCAATCAGGTGCCCGATCAGCTCGGCATGGGCCGCAGCGAGAATGTGGAGAAATATTCTTCCTCCATCGTCGCGCTCGATATTAACACCGGCAAGGATCGCTGGGTGCGCCAGACGGTTCATCACGATCTCTGGGACATGGACGTGCCGGCCCAGCCGGTGCTGCTCGACATCACCAAGGACGGCCAGACCATCCCGGCTCTCGTCGGCCCGACCAAGCAGGGCGATATCTACGTTCTCGACCGGCGCACCGGCGAGCCGCTTCTGCCGATCACGGAGGAGCCGGCGCCGGGCGGTGCGATCCCTGAGGATTTCACCTCACCGACGCAGCCGACGACGGCCTTGTCGTTCAAGCCGGAGCCATTGCAGGAAAAGGACATGTGGGGCGTCTCCATGTTCGACCAACTCGCCTGCCGCATCCGCTTCCATCAGCTGAACTACAAGGGCCGCTATACGCCGCCGTCACTGACCGGCTCGATCATCTATCCCGGCAATTTCGGCACCTTCAACTGGGGCAGCGTGGCGGTTGATCCCGAACGCCAGGTCATGTTCGGCATGCCGACATATCTCGCCTTCACCTCGCAGCTCGTGCCGCGCGCCGACATTCCGCCGAAGGGGCAGGACGAGAAGGGTAGCGAACAGGGACTGAACCGCAATGACGGCGCACCCTACGGCGTGTTCATGGGTCCGTTCCTCGGTCCGCTGAAAATTCCCTGCCAGGCCCCGCCATGGGGTTATGTCACGGGTGCCGACCTGCGCACCGGCGATATCGCCTACAAGCACAAGAACGGCACGGTCTATGACATGACGCCGCTGCCACTGCCCTTCAAGGTGGGTGTGCCTGGTATTGGCGGGCCGATGATCACCAAGGGTGGCGTGGCCTTCCTCGGCGCTGCCGTCGACAACTATCTGCGCGCCTATGACCTCACCACCGGCAAGCAGCTATGGGAAGCGCGCCTGCCGGCCGGCGGCCAGGCAACGCCCATGACCTATGCGCTGGAGGGCGGCAAGCAATATGTGGTGATGGTTGCAGGTGGTCACGGTTCCGTCGGAACCAAGCCGGGCGATTATGTGATCGCCTATACCCTGCCGTAATCTCTGCAGTCTTCAAGACACATAAAAACCGGAATGGGTGACCATTCCGGTTTTTGTTGTTGAGGGTATTACGCGGCCTTTTTCTGGGCGGCGGCGTTGACCGAAGTCTCGGCGAGCGCGGTCAGCGCATCGTCGGTCTTTGCCTCTTCCTTGAGCGTGGCATCCATCAGCGAAACCGCCTTCGTGTGGCCCAGCTTTTCCGCCCAGGCCTTCAGCGTGCCGTAGCGGGCGATCTCATAGTGTTCGACCGCCTGTGCCGACGAAACGAGACCGGCATCAAGCGCGGGTGTGCCCTTGAAGTCCTCCATGATCTCCTCGCCCTCGGCGATAATGCCCTGGATGGCTTCGCAGGTCTTGCCCTGTGCGCGCTTGCCAATGATCTCGAACACTTCCTGCAGGCGTTCGACGTGGCCCTGGGTTTCTTCCTTGTGCTTTTCAAAGGCCTGTTTCAGCTTCGGATCTGTCGCCGCCCGCGCCATTTTCGGCAGGGCCTTCAGGATCTGCCTTTCGGCGTAGTAGATGTCCTTCAGCGTGTCGTAAAACAGGTCGTCGAGTTTCTTCTCGGCCATTGGTCCTTCTCCCATGTGTGAAAATGCATGATGTGCGCCCATGCGCACGGGAGACAAACCCTTTGCCGCTGCCATGGTTCCGGCTCGGTTGCGCGCAACGTTTATATTGCTGCGCGGAACCAACGCAGCCTTTCCGAACTTAGTGGGAATAAATGTCGGGAGGAGACATGACGTGCCCCAGAGCCTTGCAGAAGAATTTTCCATGAATATTTCCATCCCCTTCGAGGTACTGCTGGTGCGCGTGTTCGGCGCGGTCATCCTGTGCGGCCTGATCGGTCTGGAGCGGGAGTTTCACAAGAACACGGCCGGTTTGCGCACCAACATGCTCATCGGCCTTGCTGCCGTCACCTTCTGCATCATCACCATTCATATGATGGAGACGATGGCGGAAGGTCATGAGGCCGCGCGGCTCGATCCTATCCGTCTGGTGGAAGCCGTGACGGCGGGCATCGCCTTTCTCGCAGCGGGTGTGGTCGTTTATACGAGAGGGGATGTCAAAGGCCTGACGACGGGCGCCAGCATGTGGCTTTCGGCGGCAATCGGCCTCTCGGCAGGTCTCGGCATGTGGCCGCTTGCCCTTGTTGCCGCAGGCGCCGGTATCGTTGTCCTTTGGACGCTCCGTCGCTTGCAGGTGGCCACCGGAATCAAGGAGGATTGACGGGCATCAGCCGAAACGGAAGAGATCGGCGTCCGGGTCCTTGCCGCCATTAACGGCGGCCGCCACGATTTCGGCGGCGATCTGGCTGAAGGTGATGCCATTGCCGCCGAAACCCATCACGGCATAGACGTTTTTCATGCCCGGCACCGCGCCGATCAGCGGCAGGCCGGTGGTGGTTGTGCCGAAGGCCGCGGCCCAGCGATAGTCCGGCTCTCCCATATCGATGCCAAGAAGCCTTTCGATCTTGCGGCTGATCGTCTTCGCCTTCGCGGAAAGCTTGCGCTCCGACAGATAGGCGGTGGGGTTTTCCTCGTCCTCGCCTCCGGCGATCATCCTCCCATCGCGGTCGGTGCGCAGGTAAAGATAGGGATCGGACGCTTCCCAGACGATATGGTTCTCCAGCCAGCCGGGTAGATCGAGCCGCTTTTTGCTCGCCAGCGCCCAGGTGGAGATGATCTGGTGTTTCGGGCTCTCCAGCATTTTCAGGAATTCATAGCCGGTGCAGAAAACGACATTGCGCGCGGAAAGGATCTTGCCGCCGGCGGTGGCGAGGACAACCTCGTTGCCGAGGTTTCTAAGATCGGTGATCTCAAGCTGGGAGACGATTTCGGCACCTGCGCCGGCCGTATGGCGCAAAAGGCCGGCCGTCAGCTGTGCGGGATTGGCGGAGGCCGAGATATCGCTGAGGATGGCGGCGGTCCGGTCCAGCCCATATTGCTCTCGCAGTTCTGCAGCGGAGAGGAAGCGGGCTTCGATGCCAGCTTCTTCGCGCGCGGCCGCTTCGGCTTTCAACGCGCGCGATCCCATTTCGTCTCCGGCGAGATAAAGCGCCTGCTTGCGCTTCATGCTGCAGGAGATGCCAAGCGAGGAGACGATTTCCTCCAGACGCAGGACGGCGCGTGCGGAACGCTGCCATGCCCTGTCGGCCGCGGGCCTGCCGATCATCTTTCTGAGTTCCGTCAGCGGCGTGTCGATCTCGTGCTGTATCATTGCGGTGCTGGCCACGCTGCTGCCCATGACCGGTTCGCGCCGGTCGATGATGAGCATGGATTGACCCGGCCTTTGCAGGGCATGGGCTACGAGTGCGCCGCTGATGCCGGCGCCGACCACGATCGTGTCGTAATGGTCGGCGGCGGGTGTGTGCCCGCTGCGGATGCCGATGCGCGGGCTATCGGCCCAGACCGGTTTTGAATCCCTGAGATCGCGTTCTTTCGTCAGTTCCGGTGTCGTCATGAAGATGTCCTGAATGGGTCAAGGCTCGGTATAACCGGCGACAGTGAGGGTGAGCGTTCCGCTGCGGGGATCGCTGCGGAAGAAAAGCGTGCCGCTGTCCTTCGATTCCGAGGCGACATAATCGAAGGTCACATCGGCGTTTTCCGGCGCGGCGTCATTCCGCTGCAGGTCGCCGCGCACCTGCACCTGCGCTGCGGTGGTCATGGAGAGGTTGAGGATGTCGAATTTCACCCGATATTGCCCGGGCTGCCCCTCCACGCTGGTGACGGCGATGTCGAAGCGGGCATCCTCGGGTACATAGCGATAGATGTCATAGGCGATCCAGCCGAGCATCGCGGCGACGAGCAAGGTGCAGATGGTTCCCGTCACCCATTCTATCCAATGCGGATCGGCGCTTTCCGTCTGTTTTCCGTCTTTCGATATCGTCATCTTGTCCTCACAGGATCAGCCGGGCCGACGCCGCGCCGATCGAGGCGGGAACACCGAGAATGACGGCGGCATTCATGATCTGCGACAGCGAGGTGTGGTCGAGGCGCTCGAAGGTCCAGAGCGTATAGATGCTGATGGCGATGGCGATGACATAGCCGGGCAGGGTGAAGCGGATGAAGGATTGCCACCATTGCTGTCCTTCATGCAGCTGATGCGAGCCCTTGAAGTGAAGCGCATAGACAAAGCCATGCATGATGGCGATCGACAGCAGACAAAGGGCCAGAACGTGATAGGGCGTCACCTTGTAGGCGATCAGGATCATTTCCTCCGTCGGGGCGACATTGAGGTTGAGGAAGAGCGCGCCCACCACCATCATGAAAAGCTCGTGCAGATAACCTGTCTCGCCGGAATACTCGCCTTCCTCTTCATCCTCTGCGTCGGAATGCTGGCCGAGCTGGCTGCGACCGAGCAGCGCGCCGATGCTGGCGGGAACGGATTGCAGCGCGACCTTGGCGACGATATTGGAGGCGGTGAGCTGGTCGTTCAGAATGCCGAACAGCAGGAGCACGCCCGCGCTGACAGCGATGCCCAGCCCATAGGCGGTTATCGCGTCTCGCAGGGCCTGGCTCCAGGAATTGATATTCTCAAAACCGATGCGGCGGGCGAGAAGAAGAAGCAGCGGCAGGTTGAGGATGCAGAGCAGCAGAAGCCGCCATGAGTTGACGTAAAGACCGAGGAACCACATTTCCATGGTCATCAGCATGGGCAGGGCAAACAGCAATGCACCCGCTGTGCCGCGCGCAAGGCCGATCAGGAACTGCCTGACCTCGTCATCTTCCCCATGTTTTTGATTGACCGTAGCCGCCATGCCGTCCCCTCGTGCGAAGGATAACGCAATGGCGTTTTTCCGGTTCCGTTGGGTCTATTTCGCAGGGTCAATAAGGGCGATGCCGAATTCCCTGTTATAGCTGCGCCGCAATTCTGCGGGCGTTTCGCGAATGACGACTTCCAGAGTGGGACGAACCACGCCCTTCAGAAAATGGCCGCCTTTTGTGGACCCGTCGGCAAAACCCAGAACCACATGCAGGTGCGGATTGGGCGTGTCGTTCTCGTCAAGCGTAATGTCGCCAAGCAGGCTCAGGACCTCGCTCTGTTCGGTGACCGGTATTTCCTTGTAGTCCTGCGTGGACAGATCAAAAAAGGCGAGCGTTGCCGTGGCGAAGGCGCCGATCGCGGTGACAGAGGCGGCGTTGATGTTCTCGGCCCGGGCAAAACGCCTGATGGCCTCGAAGGCTTCTTCCTCGGGATCGATGACGAGGATGAAGGTGCGCTCCGCGCCGCTTGCCAGCAATCTGCTTTTCATATTCTTCCTCCAAAATAAAAGTGCCGCCGGAAACCGGCGGCACGGGAATGTCGTTCGTGTCTTAAGCGGCGCGACGTTCGTGACGGCCTTCCTCAATCTCTTCCACGATCTTGGCGACGAAGGCATCGAGATCGTCAGGGCTGCGGGAGGTGATGATACCCTTGTCGGTTACCACCTTTTCATCCTTCCAGTTGGCACCGGCATTCTTGAGGTCGGTCTTGATCGACCAATAGGAAGTGGCGTCGCGGCCGCGCAGGGCGTCCGCTTCGACAAGCAGCCACGGCGCATGGCAGATGGCGGCAACCACCTTGCCCGATTTGACGAAATCGCGAACCACCCGCATCGCATCCTCGTCATGGCGCAGAATATCCGGGTTGATCTGGCCACCGGGAAGAACCAGCGCGTCAAAATCTTCGGTTTTTACGGTCTTGGCCGAGAGATTGACGGTGATGCTGTCGCCCCAGTTCTTCTTATCCCAGCTCTTGATTTCGCCCTCCTTGATGGCGGCGATCTTCACGTCCGCACCCTTGGCCTTCAACTGGTCATACGGCACCCGCAGCTCGGAACGCTCGTATCCGTCCGTTGCGAGAATGAGGATTTTTGCGGCGTTGATGGCAGTCATATCTGTCTCCTTGTGGGTTCAGTCGTCCTTGTCGGAATTCATGGAGGGGAGGAAAAATTCCACGTCCTTGAGGCGCTTCTCATCGAGATTTTCGATGTTGGTTTGCCAAAATCGCTCGGCTTCCGCCGGTTCGGCTTTCCATTGGCGCACGAAGGTCTTGTTGTCGTCGATCATGACCTTGCGGGTGCCGCCGAGCCGCAGATATTCTTCCGCAAGTTTGCGTGTTTCGGTCTTTTCCATGTCGCAGCTCCTTGTGCGTGGAAAGCGGGAACGGAGGGGCGCCGGATGGGTAAGAAGCTCGGCTGCCATTTCGTTGGCCACCGGGAGAAAACGGAAAAATCCCGGTGTTCTTCGGCACCATCGTGTCCGTTTGACACGGCGGCCCTCCTGCTGGAACAACGTGAGCTTTAAAGGATGGTTCCGCAGTTTTTTCGGGCGGCATCATTGCCAGGCACAAATGAATAGTGCGCAATTTTTTACCGGAACAAACGGACATGTCGTGTTGTTTTATCCCCGATGCAGGGAGGCAGCATGGCAGCCACACAGAGTGACGGCGAATACCGGGGTAACAACGAAAACAGGGGCTTCTGGTCGATCGATTTCGGCAATTCGCCCGTTATCGGCACGGCCATCCATGACGGTCATTTCATCCGCATGGATATAGCCGATCTGATGGCTCTTTCGCCGGAAAAGCGGCTGAGAGAGGAGGATCCCTTTACCGGCGAGATGGTCGCCGGATTGACGAACCGGATCGTTGTTCACCATTCCCGTTTTGAAGTCGATCTCAATCGCGCCACCGATCAGGCGATCTATCTGAAGCCGGAACAATCCTGGGGGCTGGAGGTCTGGAACCAGACGCCGCCGGAAGAGGCCAGCCGGCAATCGCTCGATTTCCACGCCGATTATTACGCGATGCTTGAAACCGTTCTCTCAACGCTCGAGCGACGGCATGGTGCTTTCGTGGTGCTGGATGTGCACAGTTACAATCATCGCCGGCAGGGCGCCGACGCACCGGCGACGGCGCAGGCGGAAGCACCCGATATCAATATCGGCACCTTTTCCATGGATCGCAGCCGCTGGGGTGATGTCGTCAGCGCGGTCGGTCATCATTTCGCGTCTGCGACCATCGGCGGACGCCGTCTCGATGTTCGCGAGAATGTGGCGTTTCAGGGCAAGGGCGAGCAGACACGCTTCATCCACGAGCGTTTCGCCGAAAATGGCTGCGCCATCGCAATCGAGTTCAAGAAATTCTTCATGGACGAGTGGACGGGAAAGCCGGATGCGCGCGTGGTGGCGGATATTCGTGAAGCGATCGCAACGCTCCAGCCGGTTCTTGAAGAATGTCTGAGGGCGCGGCGATGAACCTCTCATCCGTCCGCAGCGCGCCTTCCCCCATCGCCGATCTGGTCGACGACGTCGTGTCATGCCTGGAAGCCGGCAAGGCCATCCGCCGCGATGTCGGAAAAGACGGCCGTTTGCACATCGACCGGCCGCTGCCGTTCCTCTGTCTGCATCTGACGGGCGGCACGAAAGATCTCGCCGCGCGCGACATCGCCGCCGCCCATGCCTCCTATCTCATCGCTTCGAACATTCAGGAGGCCGCGCCGCTGATCGAGGCGGTCGGCGCGGTGATGCGCGAGCGTTTCGGCGCCTTTATTGTTCTCGATATTGGCGAGCTTGAACACGACATCCTGCTCGCCGACGACTCTCCCTTCCTGCCGCATTATGAGGTTTCGGTCTCCGCGACGTCAGAACCGGAAACCCAGAAAGCGCGTCGGGTCTTCATCAAGGCGGTCTGTGATGCCGAAGTGCGCTTTCGCACGCCGCGCATCACCCGGCCGGAGCCGGAAGCCGACCCGGTCCTCCGGTTTCAGAATGCCGGACTGGATTTTCCCTGCATCAGCGTGCGCTTCGCGCCGATCTATCGCCAGCCGGAATCCGGTGCGGATTATCCCGGTCTGCGCGAGACGATGATTGCCGATCTCTTCGATGCCGGTCTGCAGGCCTTTTCGTCCTTTTCCTCCGGCATGGATGCGCTGAAGGTCACCAGTCACCGGGCGCTTGGCCGCAAGGCCTTTGTCGATGCGGTCAAACGTGCCGACCGGTCGATCGACGAGATTGTCTCCTCCTTCGATTTTCTTCTCTCCGTCACGCCCATCAATGCGCGGCGGGCGTTCGAGGAATTTCGCGATGGCAGCTTCCAGTACGCGCCGCGCCTGCTTTACCGGCCGCTGGGCGTGGATGTGGAGGAGCAGAAGCGCAAGCTCTATTCCGTCGTCTTCGACCATCTTGAAGACCCGGTGCTCTATCATCTCTACCGGGAGAAACAGCGGGAGATCGATCTGCAGCTGACGATGCTGGCGAGCCTGCATCATCGCACCTTCACCGATTTTTCACGCGCCCTCTATGGCGCCGTCGAACCCGCTCTTCTGACGCTGGCGCTTCGCGTGCTTGAGGATTGCCCGCACAGGCAAGAAAGCGGCGAAATCGCCATGGTGGATTGTTACGTGGTCGCCAGGAAGTCGCGCGAAATGGTCGAGACCTATCTGGGCGAGGAGCCGGAATTCAAGGCCCGCGTCGAAATCCGTGATGACCTGCCACCCGGCCTGATGGTGACGGGCGAGAAGCTCTTGATCTCCCGCCATACCGTCATGGAACAGCGCCGTGTCGAGGCGCTCCTGTCGCATGAGATCGGTGTGCATCTTCTTACCTATTTCAACGGCTCGTTTCAGGGGCTGCGGCTCTTCCGCACCGGCCTTTCCGGTTATGAGGGCGTGCAGGAAGGGCTGGCGGTACTGGCGGAACATCTGGCCGGCGGCATGACGCGCGAGCGCCTGCGGCTGATCGCCGGCCGCGTCGTCGGCTGCGCCGCCATGCTGGATGGTGCGACTTTCGTGGACACTTTCCGCATCATGACCCGCGAACACGGTTTCGACGAGGCCGCGGCCTTCAACATGGTGCTGCGCATCTATCGCGGCGGGGGTCTCTCCAAGGATGCGATTTATCTGCGCGGGTTGGCCGAGGTGATGGACCATCTGCGCAGGGGCGGCGCGCTCGATCCTTTCTGGATGGGCAAGATCGCCGCCGCCCATTTTCCTGTCATGCAGGAGCTCGCCCTGCGCGGCCTGCTTCGTCCGCCGGGTGTCCGACCCGCATTTCTGCTGCCCGCCAAGGCCAATGAGCGGCTGGAAAAAATACGGGCGGGATTATCCATTGCCGAACTGGCGACTTTATAGGAGGGGCTTCATGCGTATCGCATTTTTCGTCAATTCCATCGAAACCGAGGGGCCGAACTACGCGACCGGCCTGCTTGCCATGGCGGCACTCAATCGCGGCCATGAGGTGGTCTATCTGACACCAGGGGATTTTACCCTGCGCGCGGATGACAGCCTCACCATCCATGCCACCGTATTGCCGAAGACAAAATACAAGAAATCGGAAGGCTTCCATGCCGCCCTTCAGGACAAGGCGCTGGAGCGGCGCACCATGGATGTGGAGGAAATCGATGCGCTGATGCTGCGCAACGACCCCTCGCTCGACCAGACAACGCGGCCGTGGGCGGTGCATGCCGGCATCCTGTTCGGGCGGCTTGCAGAACAGCGCGGCGTCGTGGTGCTGAATGATCCCGAAGGCTTGGCGCTGGCGCAAAACAAGCTCTATTTCCAGAGCTTTCCTGAAATCGTCCGCCCCACCACGATCATCTCGCGCAATGTCGATGAAATACGCGCCTTTGCCGATGGCCACCCCAAGGGCGTCATCGTCAAGCCGCTGCAGGGTTCCGGCGGTAAGAACGTCTTCAAGATCGGCTCCAGCAAGGAGGCCAATCTCAACCAGATTTTCGAGGCGGTCAGCCTTGAGGGTTATCTGATCGCGCAGGCCTATCTGCCGGCTGCGAAGGATGGTGATATCCGCTTCTTCATGATGAATGGCCGGCCGCTGATGCGTGACGGCAAATATGCCGCCCTTCGCCGCGTGCCGGCCAAGGGCGACTTGCGCTCCAACATCCATGCCAAAGGCACCGCCGAGGCGGTGAAGGTGACGGATGAAATCGTGGCGCTTGCCGAGATGGTGCGGCCGAAGCTTGTGGAGGACGGCATGTTCCTCGTCGGGCTCGACATTGTCGGTGACAAGATACTGGAAGTGAACGTGTTTTCGCCGGGCGGCCTTTCCAATATCCGCGATCTCACCGAGATGGATTTCAGCGACACGATCATCGAGGCCGTGGAAACCAAGATCAGCATGCAGAGCGCGTCCGGCGGCACCATCTCCAACCGCCTGCTGGCGACGCTGTGAGCTTATTCCCGTAATTCGGCCGGGTGCATCTCGCGATACCAGGCGACGAGGGCCCTGATGCCCTCCTCGACCGGGGTTTGCGGCACGTAGCCGGTCAGGGCCTTCAAAAGATCAGGCGAGGCGAAGGTGCGGGGCACATCGCCCTGCTGCATCGGCAGCATGTTGCGGATAGCCGGCCTGCCGACCGCCTTTTCCACCGTTTCGACAAAGCGCATCAGCTCCACCGGCTGGCCGCCGCCGATATTGACGATGCGGAACGGCGCATGGTGCGAGAGCGTGTCGGTGACACCTTCCTGCGTGACCCGGTTTTCCTCGGAAGGGATGACCGTGCTCAGCCGGACGATGCCTTCGACCAGATCGTCGATATAGGTGAAATCGCGGCTCATATTACCTTGCCCGTAAATATCGATCGCTCTGCCGTTGGAGACGGCGTCGACGAATTTGATCGGCGCCATGTCCGGCCGTCCCCACGGGCCATAGACCGTGAAGAAACGGAAGGCGGTGGTGGGCAGCTTGTGCAGATGGGCATAGCTGTGCGCCATCAGCTCCATCGATTTTTTGGTGGCCGCATAGAGCGTCATCGGCTCGTCGGCCTTGTCGCTCTCCGCGAAGGGGATTTTCTCGTTGGCGCCGTAGATGGAGGAGGTCGATGCCAGCATCAGGTGCTTGACATCAAGGCTTCTGGCGAGCTCCAGCATGTTGAACGAGCCGATGAGATTGGAATCGATATAGGCGCGCGGATTTTCAAGGCTGTAACGAACACCCGCCTGGGCTGCGAGGTGGATGATGATCTCAGGCTCGGCGGCCTCTGCCGCTCGCTTCAGCGCATCCGTATCTTCCAGCATGCCGATCTCGGCCCGGAAGCCGTTGGAGCGGGAAAGAATGGCGTGGCGTTTTTCCTTGAGACTGACATCGTAATATTTCGTCATGCCGTCGAAGCCGGTCACGAAATGGCCGGCGTCCAGCAGCCGTTTCGCAACGTAAAAGCCGATGAAGCCAGCCGTACCGGTAATCAGATAACGCATGATGATTATATCCCGAATCCGTTGGTGCGTTTTCGGTCTGACCGAAGCGCAGAAAACCTTTTAATGAAATTGAGAAAACGAAACCTCTATGCGCCTTCGTGCGGACGACCGACTGCGGCATAGATGAAGCCATGCGCGGCGACTTCATCCGTGCGGTAGATATTGCGCAGGTCCACCAGAACAGGGCTTTTCATTATCGCCTTCAGGCGCGGCAGGTCGAGCGCGCGGAACTGGTTCCATTCCGTCACGATCACCACGGCGTCGGCGTCTTCCGCTGCCTCGTAAGGGCCGTCCGCATAGTCGATGTCTTCCATCAGGTGGCGGGCATTCGCCATGCCTTCCGGATCGTAACCGACCACTTTCGCGCCGCCATCCTGCAGGGTCTGGATGATGGCGATTGCCGGGCTGTCGCGCATGTCGTCGGTATTCGGCTTGAAGGTGAGGCCAAGCACGGCGATCTTCTTGCCGCGCACATCACCGCCCATCGCGTTGATGACCTTGCGGCCCATGGCGCGCTTGCGGTTGTCGTTGATGGCGATGGTGGTCTCGATCAGCCGCACCGGGGCGTCATAGTCCTGTGCGGTCTTGGCGAGCGCCAGCGTGTCCTTGGGAAAACAGGAGCCGCCATAACCGGGGCCGGCATGCAGGAATTTCGGGCCGATACGGCCATCGAGCCCGATGCCGCGCGAGACATCCTGCACATTGGCGCCGACCTTTTCGCACAGATCAGCCATCTCGTTGATGAAGGTGATCTTCATCGCCAGAAAAGCGTTGGCGGCATATTTGATGAGTTCGGACGCACGTCTGGTGGTGAAGAGCAGCGGCGACTGGTTGAGATAAAGCGGGCGGTAAACCTCGGTCATGACGGGGCGGGCGCGCTCATCCGAAAGGCCGACGACGATGCGGTCCGGCCGCTTGAAATCCTCAATGGCGGCACCTTCGCGCAGGAATTCCGGGTTGGAGACCACGGCGAAATCGGCCGAGGGGTTTTCCTCGTGGATGATGCGTTCCACCTCGTCACCGGTGCCGACGGGAACGGTGGATTTGGTGACGATGACGGTAAATCCGTCGAGTGCATGGGCGATCTCTTTCGCCGCCGCATAGACATAACCGAGATCGGCATGGCCATCGCCGCGCCGCGAGGGGGTGCCGACCGCGATGAAGACGACCTCGGCATTGGCGACCGCGGCGGAAAGATCCGTCGTGAAGCTCAATCGGCCAGCCTTGGCATTGTTGGCGACGATGACATCGAGACCCGGCTCGAAGATCGGGATATGGCCGTTTTTCAGAGCTTCGATCTTCTCCGGCATCTTGTCGACGCAGACCACGTCATGGCCGAAATCTGCAAAACACGCGCCGGACACGAGGCCGACATAACCCGAACCGATCATCACAATCCGCATTCTTTTTCCTTTCGGTTAGCAAGGTCATGTTAACGCAGCGGCACCGGCCGGGGAAATCGGCGGGTGAAAAATTCCATGACATACTTAGCCGCCTTCATGCCCGTCGCCAAGCGCCACCATCAACACCGGCTAACCTCTTTCCATGACGGTGATGTGATGGCCGCGGCGGGACAAATTTGCCGCACCTTGCAGCCGATTGCATCAATGCGGTGCGATCGCGCATTTTTGCCTGTTTTGCGGCTTGCACTCATAGGTAGCCGGGTCTAGCCATAGGGTGAGGATCAAATCTGCCAGACTGTCTGTCCCTTAAAGGGGCGTCCGGGTCGCGTTCCACGCGGCCGGGGGAAGCTTTGCCTTGCGGTCGGTGTTCGGGGACGTTCAAATGCAAAAGGGTTTTCTGCTCGGCCTGTTCGCTTATGCGACCTTTTCCTTGGGCGATGCCACCATCAAGTCGCTTGGATCGCAGATCAGCGTTTTCGAAATCGGCTTCTTCAGCATCCTCTTTTCCGGCATCTTCATCTTCTTCAGCAAGCCGCGCGAGGAAAGATGGCGTGAATTCTGGCGCATGAGCCGGCCTTTCGCCGTGCATGGCCGGGCCATTTCCGGCCTCTTCGCCGGTATGTTAGGCATCTATGCCTTCACCACCATTCCGCTGGCGGAAGCCTATGCGCTGATCTTCCTGTCACCGCTCTTCGTGACCGTCCTTTCCGCCGTCGTGCTGAAGGAGAATATCGGCCCCTGGCGCTGGGCGGCGGTTCTGGCCGGCATCGTCGGTGTCATCCTCGTCGTGCGGCCGGGCTTCAAGACGCTGGAACTTGGGCATATCGCCGCCATCGGCGTCGCCTTCCTGGCGGCCATGACCATCGTGCTTTTGCGCTCACTTGCGGGCAAGGAAAAGCGGACTTCGATCATGGGCGTGCTGTTGATCTATGGCCTCACCTTCAACGGTATTGCCTCCATCCCCGATTTCGTCATGCCCGATCTGCACCAGCTTCTGGCCTTCGCCTTCATCGGGCTTTGCACGGCAACGGGGCAGGTCACCCTTCTGGTCGCAACCCGTATCGCGCCGGCGAGCCAGATTGCGCCGTCGCATTATTCGCAAATCCTCTGGGCCGTGGCGATCGGCATGGCCTTCTTCCACGAATATCCTGACGCCATGGCGGTGCTGGGATTGAGCGTCATCGCCGCGTCGGGGCTGCTCACGATGATCCGCGAAAAGGTGAGGCTGGGCACCGTGCGCTGGAACCCGTTTTTCCGCAATCGCCTTTGAGTCCATCCGCCGATCGGAAACAGTGCGTCAACCGAAGCGCGGCTTGTGAAGCGGTGGTGACCCGGCCCATAAGGCTTTCATCTTTAGATGAACGGGGAGCCGCAAATGCTCGTGGATGGAAAATGGACCGCTGACTGGCATCCGGTGCAGGCGACCGACAAGAAAGGCGGCTTTGTCCGCCAGACCTCGGGCTTCCGCAACTGGGTGACACCTGACGGTTCGGCTGGACCAACGGGTGAGGGCGGTTTTGCCGCCGAGCCCGGCCGCTATCATCTTTACGTCGCGCTGATTTGCCCCTGGGCATCGCGCACGCTGATTGGCCGGAAGTTGAAGAAGCTGGAAGAGGTGATTTCGGTCTCCGTTGTCGAGCCCGCCCTTTCCGACGAGGGCTGGAAATTCGGCGACTATCCGGGCTCGGATCGCGATACGCTCAACGGCTTTACCTATATGCATGAGGTCTATACCAGCGCGGATCCGCACTATACCGGTCGCGCCACCGTGCCCGTGCTCTGGGACAAAAAGACGAAAACCATCGTCAACAACGAATCCGCCGATATTCTGCGCATGCTGAATTCCGGTTTCGGCGCTCTGGCCGACAATGGCGTGGACCTGTATCCGGAAGCGCTGCGCGATGAGATCGATGCTCTCAACGACCACATCTATCCGCGGCTCAACAACGGCGTTTACAGAACCGGTTTTGCCACCACGCAGGTCGCTTATGAAGAAGCCTTCGCCGACGTGTTCGCGACGCTTCAGGAGCTTGAAAGCCGCCTCGTCTCAGGCGGGCCTTTCCTTTTCGGCGATCTCCTGACCGAAACGGATGTCCGGCTTTTTGTGACGCTGGTGCGTTTCGATGCCGCCTATTACGGCCTGTTCAAATGCAATCTCCGCCGCATCGCCGATTATCCCGCCCTGCAGGCCTATATGATGCGGGTGCTGAACGTTCCGGGCGTGCGTGACACGGTCAATATCGACCATATCAAGCGCGGTTATTATTCCATCAAGGCGCTCAACCCGACCCGCATCGTGCCTGTCGGTCCTGATCTTCCGGGGCTGGATGACGTTTCGCTGTGAGGTGAACGGATAACGGACTAAACCGGCTTGCCGACCTGATCGAGAAGCCAGGCCTGAAAGGCGCGGGCCAGCGCATTGTCCTGCCGTCCTTCCGGCAGGGCCACGTAATAGCTCTTGTCGGTCTGCAGCGGGATGTCGAAGACGATTTCGAGGCGGCCGGAGGCGATCTCCGCTTCGATGAGATATTTCGGCAGAAGGGCAAAACCGATGCCGCTCGCCGCAGCCTCGATGATCATTGAGAACTGGTCGAAACGGCTGCCCTGATAGGCATTCTCCGCCGTCACCCCGTTCATCTCCAGCCATTCCGTCCATAGTTTCGGTCGCGTCGTCACATGCAGGAGCGGTTGCCCGGTCAGACCCTGCGGCTGGCTCACGCCGGTGCGGCGCAGCAGGGCGGGGCTCGCGACCGGCACGATCACCTCATTGCATAAAAATGTGCAGGTGCCATGGGCCCAGACCGGCTGGCCATAATGAATGGCGAGATCGAACCCTTCCTCGTCGAAATCGAAGGGGTGCGATCGTGAGCCGATCGTGATCGTCATATCAGGATTGGTCTCGATGAAGCGGGAGAGGCGCGGCATCAGCCAGCGGCTGCCGAATGTCGGCAGTGTCGCGACCGAAAGCGATGCCTGCGATGTTCCTGCCGAAACCGCGCGCACCATCAGCTGCTCGGATTGCTGCAGGAGGCGCCGCACATCGGGCAGGAATTTGCGCCCCGCCTCTGAAAGCACGACCCGCCTGCGGATGCGCTCGAACAGCTGCATTCCCGTCTGCGCTTCGAGTTCGCCGATCTGCCGGCTCACCGCGCTCTGCGTGAGGTTGAGTTCTTCCGCAGCACGCGTAAAATTGCCGTGCCGTGCCGCGCATTCGAACGCCTGCAGGGTAACGATGTCAGGGACCAGTCTTCTGCGCGGATCCATTCCATTCTCGCATCAACTTACCCGCTTTCCTCATTGGAAAAGGGTCATTATGGCCATATATGATTACGGGAAAGAATGGAACGGTGCAAAACGCCAGTTTCAAAGAACGAATGACAAATTCGGGGAAAGACGAGTGACGGGAGTTGAAAGCGCCGTATCAAAACGGCCTTTCCTCCCCTTTCAGCCAAAAGGACGATGGACATGGATGCGACCACGAAGCTCGACGTGAAACAGGAAGCCGCGGCCCTGCTCGACAGGATGGGCGTTGCCCGCGATCTCTATACCGGCGGCGATATGGCCTCCTTCAGCCCGGTGACCGGTGAACAGGTCGCGAGCCTCAAGACCATTTCGGTCGAAGGTGTCGCCGCCGTGGTCGACAGGGCCGATGCCGCCTTCAAGGTATGGCGCAATGTACCGGCGCCCCGCCGTGGCGAACTGATCCGGCTGCTCGGCGAAGAGCTGCGGGCCTTCAAGGCCGATCTCGGACGTCTCGTCTCGCTGGAAGCAGGCAAGGTTCCCTCCGAAGGTCTCGGCGAAGTGCAGGAAATGATCGATATCTGCGATTTCGCGGTCGGCCTTTCCCGCCAGCTTTATGGCCTCACCATCGCCACCGAACGCCCCGGCCACCGGATGATGGAAACCTGGCATCCGCTCGGCGTCGTCGGCGTCATCTCCGCCTTCAATTTCCCGGTCGCGGTGTGGTCGTGGAATGCGGCACTCGCCATCGTCTGCGGCAACTCGGTTGTCTGGAAGCCTTCGGAAAAGACGCCGCTCACGGCGCTGGCCGTTCAGGGCATCTTCGAACGCGCCGCCGCCCGTTTCGGTGATGCGCCGGAAGGCCTGTCCCAGCTGCTGATCGGCGACCGCGCCGTGGGTGAGGCATTGGTGGACAATCCCAAGGTGCCGCTCGTCTCGGCCACCGGCTCCACCCGCATGGGCCGCGATGTCGGCCCGCGTCTGGCGAAACGCTTCGCCCGCGCCATTCTGGAGCTTGGCGGCAACAATGCCGGCATCGTCTGCCCGTCCGCCGATCTCGACATGGCGCTGCGCGCCATCGCCTTCGGCGCCATGGGTACGGCCGGCCAGCGCTGCACCACGCTTCGCCGTCTCTTCGTGCATGACAGCGTTTATGACCAGCTCGTGCCGCGTCTGAAAAAGGCCTATGCCTCCGTTTCTGTCGGCAACCCGCTGGAAACCTCCGCACTCGTCGGCCCGCTGGTCGACAAGGCGGCTTTCGACGGCATGCAGAAGGCCCTCGAAGCGGCGAAAGCCCATGATGGCGTGGTAAATGGCGGCGGCCGTGTGGATACGGGTGCGCCGGATGCCTATTACGTCAAGCCGGCGCTTGTCGAAATGCCGAAGCAGGCGGGACCGGTGCTGGAAGAAACCTTCGCGCCGATCCTCTATGTCATGAAATACAGCGATCTCGACCAGGCGATTGACGACCATAACGCCGTCGCGGCTGGTCTTTCCTCATCGATCTTCACCCGCGATATGCAGGAATCGGAACGGTTCCTGTCGTCGGAAGGCTCCGATTGCGGCATTGCCAATGTCAATATCGGCACCTCGGGTGCGGAAATCGGTGGCGCCTTCGGCGGTGAGAAGGAAACCGGCGGCGGCCGTGAATCCGGTTCGGATGCGTGGAAGGCCTATATGCGCCGCGCCACCAACACCATCAACTACTCCAAGGCGCTGCCGCTGGCGCAGGGCGTTTCCTTCGATATCGAATAATCGCCTCGGCGATAGAAAAATTGATCCATCGTGCCGGCGCGGCGTCATCCGCGCCGGCATTTCTATTTGATGGGTCAGACGAGGGTGCCCGAGACGATTTGCGGAAAAGACGCATTTGCGCGGAATTTTATTCCCGCAATATCGCTCATATTGAATTATCGTCTCTCTATCGTTTTACTGGAAAACCCTAGCATTGCTCCATATCGTGAACCGGCCAGAGGGGCTGGTGACAAGGAGATGAAATGCCAGCCATCACCCGCCGTGCGCTTTCCGCCAGCCTTTTTGTTGCCGCCGCATTCTCCGTCCTGCCGCTGCAGGCGCAGGCGGCGGAAGAGCTGAAGATCGGTTATCAGAAAACCGGCCTGCCGGTTATCGCCCGGCAGCAGGGCGTCATTGAAAAGGCGCTCGAGGCCAAGGGCGTGAAGGTTTCCTGGGTCGAATTCACCGCAGGCCCGCCGCTGGTGGAGGCTTTGAATGTCGGCTCAATCAATGTCGGCTGGACCGGCGATGCGCCGCCGATCTTCGGGCAGGCGGCGGGTTCGGCCATCGTTTATGTCGCGGCTCTTCCCTCTAACGGCAAGGGCGAGGCGATCTTCACCAAGCCTGAAAGCGGCATCAAGTCGGTCGCCGATTTGAAGGGCAGGAAGGTCGGCGTCGGCAAAGGCACCAGCGCCCACAATCTGCTGGTCGCGGCGCTGGAGAAGAACGGCCTGAAATTCAGCGATATCGAGGTGGTCTATCTCAGCCCCGCCGATGCCGCGGCCGCTTTCGCCAGCGACAAGATCGACGCCTGGGCCGTTTGGGATCCCTTCTACGCGATCGCCGAAACCCGCTACAAGCCGGTGACGCTTGCCCGCACCAGCGATGTGCTTGCGGTCAGCACCTATTTCCTCGCCAATCGTGATTATGCGAAATCCCATGCGGACACCATCAACACCACCATTGATGCGCTGGGCGAGGCGGCGAAATGGTCCGCCGCCAATCGCGACAAGGTTGCTGCCGCCCTGCATGAGGTGACGGGTGTTCCGCTGGAGGCGCAGACGCTGGCCGCGAACCGCTCGGAATTCGGCATTACCAAGATCGATGACAAGATCGTCGCCAGCCAGCAGGAAACCGCCGACCGCTTTTATCGTCTTGGCCTGATCCCGAAACAGATCAGCATCAAGGATGCCGTCTGGTCGGGCGCGACCAACTGAGCCGGAGGAAGCGCCGTGAGCACCGGAAAGCGTATCGAGATTGGCGGCATCACAGGCTGGCTGCTCCCCGCACTCATTCTTGCAGGCTGGGAGGCGGCGGCGCGCGCCGGTCTGATTTCCGCCAATGTGCTTCCGGCCCCTTCCGCTGTCGCGGAAGCCTTCTGGCGGCTTTTGCTCTCGGGTGAGCTTGTCGCCAATATCGGCGTCAGTTCCGCCCGCGCACTCGCCGGTTTCGCCATCGGCGGTTCCATCGGCTTCATTTTCGGGCTGGCCAACGGCCTCTCCAAATTCTCCCGCAGCTTCACCGATACGACGCTGCAGATGATCCGCAACATTCCGCATCTGGCGCTCATTCCGCTCGTCATCCTGTGGTTCGGCATCGATGAGGAGGCGAAGCTCTTTCTCGTTGCGCTGGGAGTGTTTTTCCCGATCTACATCAACACGCTGCTGGGCATTCAGGGTGTCGATCCACAATTAGTGGAGATGGGCCGTACCTATGGCATGTCGCCCTTTACGCTTTTCCGGCGAGTCATTCTGCCCGGCGCGCTGCCCGCCATCTTCACCGGCCTGCGTTATGCGCTCGGTATCATGTGGCTGACGCTTATCGTGGCGGAAACCATCTCTTCCTCCTCCGGCCTCGGCTACATGGCCATGCAGGCGCGCGAGTTCCTGCTGATCGATGTCGTCGTGCTGTCGATCCTCATCTATGCGCTTCTCGGCAAGCTGGCCGACAGTTTCGCCCGCTTCCTCGAAAGCATCTTCCTGCAATGGCATCCAGCCTTCAAGAAAGTCTGAGGTAACCCATGTCGACCGGTAATGTGACGACGCTGAGACGCCCCGATGCCCGGCCACCCATTCCGCCTGAAACGGAGGCGAAGACCGAACACCGCACGAAATCGACCGATGGCAAGGTCGCCTTCAGCTTCCGCAACGTCACGAAGAGCTTTGGTGACAAGCCGGTTCTGCGCGGCATCGATCTCGATGTGCGGGAAGGCGAGTTTCTGGCCGTCATCGGCAAAAGCGGCTGCGGCAAGAGCACGCTCCTGCGTATTCTGGCCGGTCTCGACACGCCGACGACCGGAACCGTCTCGAAAGACCCATCGAGCCGCACCCGTATGATGTTTCAGGAGCCGCGTCTTCTGCCGTGGGAGCGTATCGCGAATAACGTGTCCGTGGGGCTGACCGGCATCGCCAAAGGAGAGGCGGCAAAGGAGCAGGCCCTTGCCATTCTCGATGAGGTGGGCCTGAAGGACCGGGCGGGCGAATGGCCCTATGTGCTCTCGGGCGGCCAGAAGCAGCGCGTGGCGCTGGCGCGCGCTCTTGTCGCCCATCCGCAGATCCTGGCGCTGGATGAGCCGCTTGGCGCGCTCGATGCACTTACCCGCATCGAAATGCAGCTTCTGCTGGAGCGCATCTGGCGCAAGCAGAAATTCACCGCCGTCCTCGTCACCCATGATGTTTCCGAGGCCGTTGCTCTCGCGGATCGCATCGTCGTCATCGATGAGGGGCGCATCGCGCTCGATCTCGATGTGAAACTGCCGCGCCCGCGCCGCCACGGCACGGCGGAATTTGCGAGACTGGAAGAGCAGGTTCTGAACCAGCTCTTCGGCCGTGGTGATGTCAGCTGATAAAGGATGAACCGGCAGGGCCGAAGGCCCCGCCGGACAATATCATCAGCCAATGCTCATCAGGCTGGCATTGCCGCCGGCGGCTGTGGTGTTGACGCTGACGGAGACTTCTTCGACCAGCCAGTCGAGATTATAGGGCTGGCTTTCACTGGTAAGCGCTTCCGTTGTCGCGGCCTGAACGAGAACCAGCGGGCCGGGCAGGGCGGCAATCTTTTTGTTGACCGCCACGATACGCTCCGCATCGCCCTCGACCAGTGCGCCGGCGAAGGGACCGGACTTTGCCCAGTCATCCGCCCAGACAATCCGTGAGGTCACGGTTGCGGGCAGTCCGTAAATGGATTTTTCCAGTCCCGACGCATTGTCGATGACAACCGAGTTACCCGTGGAAAGCGCCGCGGCAAGCTGGCGGTAGAGCCCCTGTTCAGTTGCCGGCACCAGCAGGATTTTGCCGCGTGGATGCAGCGCATAGACGTTGCGTTCGCCGACAGGACCCGCCAGCTCGGTTTCGAAGCCAAGGCCGGAAAGTGCTGCCGCCTGCCGTGCGGCTTCGGCCGCGACGGTTTCGCCGTTTTCGTCCAGCCAGCGGGCGAGATCGACGGCTGCCTGATCCTGCTGGCTCGCAACGCGGTCGATCCTCGGCGCTTCCTGCGTCATGCGGCCGAGATAGAGCGGGCCGCCAGCCTTGGGACCGGTACCGGAAAGGCCGCGTCCGCCAAAGGGCTGTACGCCGACCACCGCGCCGATGATGTTGCGGTTCACATAAAGATTGCCGGCCGCGACACGCGACAGGACGTGCTGGATCGTATCGTCAAGACGCGTATGCAGGCCGAAGGTCAGGCCATAGCCGGTGGCGTTGATCTGGTCGATCAGCCGGTCGAGATTGTCGCGCTTGAAGCGGATGACATGCAGCACCGGCCCGAAGACTTCGCGCTTCAGATCGGCCAGCGATTTCATCTCGATGATCGTCGGCGGCACGAAGGTGCCCTTGCCGGTTTCTCCAGCAAGCTCGATCTGTTCGATCCGGTGGCCGAGCCCGCGCATGCCCTCGATGTGCTTTTCGATGATGCCCTTCGCCTCGGCGGTGATGACAGGGCCGACATCGACGGAAAGCCGGTCGGTACGGCCGATGCGCAGCTCATGCAGCGCGCCCTTCAGCATGGTCAGCGTGCGATCCGCCACATCTTCCTGCAGGCAGAGAATGCGCAGCGCCGAGCAGCGCTGGCCGGCGCTGTCGAAGGCAGACGCGATGACATCGGCGACGACCTGCTCGGCAAGCGCCGAGGAATCGACGATCATGGCGTTCTGGCCGCCAGTCTCGGCAATCAGCGGAACCGGCTGGCCATTGGCCAGAACCCGGCCGGCAAGCTGGCCCTGAATGAGCCGTGCCACTTCCGTCGAGCCGGTGAACATCACGCCCGCCGTCAGCGGGGAGCCGACGAGTGCCGCACCCGTTTTGCCGTCGCCCGGCAGAAGCTGCACGGCATCCTGCGGAACGCCGGCCTCATGCAGCAGGCGCACGCCCTGGGCCGCGATCAGCGGCGTTTCTTCGGCGGGCTTCGCCAGAACCGGATTGCCGGCAACCAGCGCCGCCGTGACCTGACCGATGAAGATGGCGAGCGGGAAATTCCAGGGGCTGATACAGACGACCGGACCGAGCGGCATCTCGCCGGTCTTGAAGTTCCTGCGGGCTTCCGCCGCATAATAACGCAGGAAGTCGATGGCCTCGCGCACTTCGGCAATGGCGTTCGGCATGGATTTTCCCGCCTCGCGCATGATGAGGCCGAGCAGGGCGGGCATTTCGGCCTGCATGGCGTCGGCGGCGCGCTCCAGGCAGGCGGCGCGTTCTTCCACCGGGGTGGAAGGCCAGTTCGAGGCTGCTGCCCGCTGCATGGCGGTTTCGACATCGGCCTGCGTCGGTTCTGTCACATGGCCGACGATATCATTGTGGTCGCCGGGATTGAGAACCGGGCGCGTGTTGCCACCTGCCTGTGGCGCTGTGGCTTTCCATTCGGTCGCAGCACCTGCTTTCAGGGTATTGTCCAGTGCAGAGAGCGTCGTTTCACTGGAAAGATCGAGGCCGGCGGAGTTTTTACGTTCCGGGCCGAACAGGTCGGCGGGCGCGGCGATGCGGTCATGCCGTGCGCCGGGAACGGCATAGGCCTTGACCACCGCGACCGGGTCTTCCAGCAGGGAGTCCACTGGTACAGCGGGATCGGCAATGCGGTTGACGAAGGAAGAGTTCGCGCCGTTTTCCAGCAGGCGGCGGACGAGATAGGCCAGCAGCGTCTCATGGGTGCCGACGGGGGCATAAAAACGGCAGGGCCGGTCGAGCTTCTTCTTGCCGACGACTTCGCTGTAAAGCGGTTCGCCCATGCCATGCAGGCACTGGAACTCGTAGTCGCCGAGTTTGAAGTCAGGACCGGCGAGATGGTAGATCGTCGCCATGGACTGCGCGTTATGGGTCGCAAATTGCGGGAAGACCAGATCGCGCGCGGCGAGCAGCTTGCGGGCGCAGGCGATGTAGGAGACGTCAGTGTGGACCTTGCGGGTGAAGACCGGGAAATCTTCCAGCCCTTCCACCTGCGCGCGCTTGATTTCCGCATCCCAGTAAGCGCCCTTGACGAGGCGCACCATGATGCGGCGTCCCGAACGGCGGGCGAGATCAATGATGTAATCCAGAACGAAGGGGCAGCGGCGGCCATAGGCCTGCACGACGAAACCGAGGCCGTTCCAGTCGGCGAGGTCCTTGTCGAGCGCCAGTTCCTCCAGAAGGTCAAGCGACAGTTCCAGCCGGTCGGCTTCCTCCGCGTCGATATTGAGGCCGATATCGTATTTCTTGCTGAGCAGCATCAGCGATTTGACGCGCGGCAAAAGCTCCGCCATCACCCGCTCGGCCTGGGCACGGGCGTAACGCGGATGCAGCGCCGAAAGCTTGATCGAAATGCCTGGCCCGCCATAGATGCCGCGGCCGGCAGACGCCTTGCCGATGGCGTGGATGGCGTTTTCGTAATCCTTGTAATAACGCTCCGCATCCTTCGCGGTGGTCGCGGCTTCGCCCAGCATGTCGTAGGAATATTGGAAGCCCTGTTCTTCCAGCGGCTTCGAACGCTTGATCGCTTCGCCGATCGTCTCCCCGGTCACGAATTGCTCGCCCATCATGCGCATGGCCATGTCGACGCCACGGCGGATGACGGGTTCGCCGGCCCGGGCGATCAGCTTGGTGAGCGCCGCCGAAAGGCCGCTGTCATTGACCGTCGAGGTCAGCTTGCCGGTGATGACGAGCCCCCAGGTTGCGGCATTGACGAAGAGCGAGCGCCCGCCGCCAATATGGGATTTCCAGTCACCGCGCGCGATCTTGTCGCGGATCAGCGCGTCGCGGGTGGCGGTGTCGGGAATGCGCAGCAGCGCTTCGGCAAGGCACATCAGCGCCACGCCCTCATGGCTGGAAAGCGAGTATTCCTGCACCAGCCCCTCGACGCCGGTGCCCTTGGTCTTGGCACGCAATGCCTCGATCAGTTTTCGGGCAGTGTCGCGAATGGCTTTCGCCTCTTCAGCCGTCACCGTTGCCGCGTCGAGCAGTGGCGCAAGGCATTCTTCTTCGGGGCGGCGATAGGCGGCGGTGATTGCCTTGCGTAGCAGGCTCTGCTCGCGCACCGGCGGTGCAAAATTCTGGAAGATACCGTTCGCCATTACACCGGCGTTGCTTGCACCATCGGCCATTCTGAAAATCCTGAAAAAGCTGTTGAAGACAGACCGTCGGCGGCAGCGTGTCCTCCGCCCGCCGCTTGTCATCCTGTCGCAGACAATATCATCATCGCAGAAATTGCTATGGCCCTATTTTCAGGATAAAACAGGCAATATGAACTTTTATTTTTCAGATTTTGCGTGAAATCACATGGCAAACAGTCAGAAAACAGACGGTCTGGACCACTTCGATCTCAAGATTCTCGAGGCGCTAAGCGAGGATGGGCGCATGTCCGTTCTGCAATTGTCGAAAAGGGTCGGCCTTTCCAAGACGCCCTGCCAGACGCGGCTTAAGCGGCTGGTGGATGAGGGCTATATTCTCGGCTTCCGCGCCATGCTCAACCCGGAGAAGCTCGGCGTCGATCACATCGCCTTCGCTGAGGTGAAACTCTCCGATACGCGGGAAAAGGCGCTGGAGGAGTTCAACACGGCGGTGCGCAAGATCAAGGAAGTGGAGGAGTGCCACATGATCGCCGGCGCCTTCGATTATCTTCTGAAGGTGCGCACCAGCGATATCCGCAAATACCGAAGGGTACTCGGTGAGAAGATCTCCAGCCTGCCATCCGTCTCTAACACCTCGACATTCGTGGTCATGCAATCGGTGAAGGAAACCGGCATCTGAAAAGCGGACATAAAAAAACGGGCAGGCGCCTGCCTGCCCGTTTTGCCGTTCAGTTTCCTCAGCGCGCCGTGGCGGCGGCGGTGACCGCGCTCATCTGCGCGTCCGGACCAAACTCGTTTTCGTTTTCGATGCCCAGCAGTTCCTGCAGGCGCAGTCTTGCGCGGCTGACACGGCTCTTGATCGTGCCGACCGGGCAGCCGCAGATTTCGGCGGCTTCCTCATAGGCAAAACCCGAGGCGCCGATCAGCAGGATGGCTTCACGCTGGTCATCCGGCAACTTTGCGAGTGCTGCCCGGAAATCCTGAAGATCCACCGAACCATGCTGTTCGGGCGGGACTGACAGGCGCGAGGTATAGACCCCGTCCGTATCCTGCACCTCACGGCCGGATTTGCGGATCTGGCTATAGAACTCGTTGCGCAGGATCGTCACCAGCCATGCGCGCATGTTGGTGCCCGGCTGGTAGCTGTCCTGTTTGGCCCAGGCCTTCATGATCGTGTCCTGCACGAGGTCGTCAGCACGATCCCTCGAGCGGATGAGCGATATAGCGAATGCCCGCAGGTTTGGCAGCGCCGCCAGCATTTCCCGCTTGAAATTGTATTCTGTCTGCTCTGGCTCTTTCGCCATCATTCCTCCGAAGCCTTGGCTTTGGCTTTATTTTCGGCTTCATCGAGTTTCTCGAGAAGATCGAGGAATTTGTCAGGGATGCCCTCTTCCTGAACGGCATCGTAGAGCTCCCTGAGCTTACGGGAAATCACCGCCCGCCCGGAGTGCGGGACCTGGGGGGCGGCTGGATTGTCCGGAGATTCTTGGTCCGATTGAAATATGTTCATAACGTCCGGTATTCCTTTTGTGTCGTGGCAAATAATGCGCGGTAAAAAAAATAGTTCCGGCGATCCGGAACTATTTTTGCGATGCGCACGTTGCTATCGTGGGTTTGCGCTGCAGACCGCATGAAAGGGGAGAATTCCATGTCAGTTTCTACACGCATCGCACCGCACCTGCCATATCTGCGCAGGTTCGCGCGTGCCGTTTGCGGCTCACAATCAACGGGCGATGCCTATGTTGCGGCAACACTCGAAGCTCTGATCGCCGATATCAGCATTTTTCCGCAGACAAGCGGCGATCGCGTTTCGCTCTATCAATTGTTCGTATCGATCTTTAGTTCCGTCACGATCAATATTAAGACCGATGAAAACCTGTCTGGATGGGAAAAACGCGCCTCGGCCAACCTCTCCGCCGTGCCGGCGCTGGCCCGTCAGGCTTTCCTTTTGACGACTGTTGAAGAATTCACGCCATCGGAAACCGCAGAGGTTCTGAAGGTCTCCGAAGATCAGGTCGGCAAGCTGATCGACGAGGCGGCGTCTGAAATCGCCCGGCAGGTGGCGACCGATATCATGATCATCGAGGACGAGCCTCTGATCGCCATGGATATCGAACAGATGGTCACCGATCTCGGCCACCGTGTCACGGGCATTGCCCGCACCCACACGGAAGCGCTCGAGCTCTTCCATCGCACCCAGCCGAAGATGATCCTCGCCGATATCCAGCTCGCCGATGGCAGCTCCGGTCTCGATGCGATGAAGGACATCCTGCAGATGACCACCCTCCCGGTGATCTTCATCACGGCTTTCCCCGAACGTCTTCTGACGGGCGAGCGGCCGGAGCCGACCTTCCTTGTGACGAAGCCGTTTAATCCGGACATGGTGAAAGCGCTTATCAGCCAAGCCCTGTTTTTCAACGAAAGCTCACGCGTCGCGGCGTGAATTTTGCCGAAACCGCGGACTGACCGGGAACCAGTCTGGTACCCGGGCGTTGGCGGTTACGGTCGTGGGGATGCCCCGCGGCTTTCTGCAAGGAGATGAATTTGCATCGGCTGGCATGGCATAACGCGGAGAGGAACGAAAGCGAACTTCACGACTCGCTCGTCCTCGCCTTGCTCGATTCGGGTGAGACAGTCATGCTGCAGGACTGGAACCGCGACTATATATTCGTGGCCAATCTGCCGGATGTCTGGAAACTTCCGGCAGATTCCCACCCGACAGATGAAAATCTGTTTGGCAACGATCTCTCAGCGCGGCTTGCCGAACTCAAGAAGGACATGCACACGGCGGGCAGCCGCGGCATGCTGGAAGTCAATGCCGGCAATGATCGCGTCTTCCAGTTTCAAGTCCATTCCACCTTCAACCAAACGGACCAGGTGGTGATGAAAACCACCATTCGCGAGGTGACGGCGGAAAGGCGGCGCGAGCAGCTTCTGCGCTCGCTGTTGCGCGAAGTCAGCCACCGCTCCAAGAACCTGCTGGCGATCATCCAGAGCCTCGCCGGCCAGACGGCCCGCTTCAGCCTCACCAAGGATGATTTCCTGCGCAAGTTCCGGGGGCGGCTGCACGCTCTTGCCCAAAGTCAGGATCTCATCACGGATTCGGACTGGCGGGGTGCGCGTATATTCGAGCTGCTGCGCCAGCAATTTGATCTTTACGTGCCGGAATATCCGAACCTCATCCATATGGAAGGGGAGAACCTTCTCCTCAACCCGAATGGTGCGCTCTATATCGGACTTGCCTTCCATGAGCTGGTTGTCAACACCGTCAGCCATAGCGGCAATCTTGCCTACCACCCGCCCATAACCCTGCAATGTCGCCAGGAGGGTGATTTTTATGTCGTCGAATGGAATGAGCCGATGATGCCGTCGAAAGAGCCGGCGGAGGCCCGGCGCGGCAGCTTCGGCAGTGTCGTGCTGGAAAAGGTGGTTCCGTCCGCATTGGGGGGAAGCGCCGAGTATCAGTTGACGCCTGAACGGATCGTCTACCGGCTGAGATTTCCCTCCGGCGACAGCGCGGACGCCTGAAATCCGTCTGTTCCTCGCAGAGCCGGGTCTAACTTCCATTTCGTGAAGATAAAAAACAAAAAGCACGGCCCATGAAAGAGCCGTGCTATTTTTATGACAGGTTTTCAGGGGTGAAACCTGTTTATTTTCAGCCAAGCTTCAGGCGGGGACGGGGGAATTGCTTGGCCTGCAGTAAAAACACGCATGGCTGGATTCGGTTCCCGAAAAATGCGTTTTTTTAACATTACGCAAGATATCAGCCATTTTTCGCTGCTTTTTGCTATCCGTATGGCGGAGACGGCCCGCCAGCGGACGGCCTCAGTGCGTGCCTGTCTGTTCCGATCGTTTTGGCGTGAAATAACGGATCGGCGCTTCCAGAGACCACTCGAAGCCGGATTCGCGATATTCCGTCACCACCTGCCCGCCGAAGGCGCCTTCCGCATGCCTTTTGATGACCGTGGTGCCGAAGCCCTTGCGGCTTGGCTCTCTCGCCGGTGGTCCGCCCGTTTCGGTCCAGACGAGATGGATCATCTGCCGCCCGTCCTTTTCAAGCGACTGCCATCGCACCGTGATTTTTCCTGATGGAACCGACAATGAGCCATATTTGATGGAATTCGTTGTCAGCTCATGGATTACCAGGCCGAAATTCTGCGCCGCCTCCGGAGAGAGCATGAAATCATCTCCCACCAGCATGATGCGCTGCGCCACGGTGCCGAAAACATCGAGGTGGGTCTCGATCAGCTTGCGGATAGGCAGGCCCTGCCATTGAACCTCCGCCAACGCCCGGATCGACATTCCAAGACCGCGCAGGCGGTGATCCACCTCCTTCTGGAATTCCGGAATGCTTTTATTCTCGCGCCCCAATTGCCGTATCATCGCCTGAACCAGCGTCAGAATGTTCTTGGAGCGGTGCACCAGTTCGTGCAGCAGCAATTGCAGCCGCTCTTCCGACTGGCTTCTGTCGAAAGACGCGTTGGAGAGTGCGATGGCGACCTGGTTCGCTTCCTTTATCTTGGTATCGACAGGGGCGACGATTTCGCCTTCGCCGATGCGCTCGGCCATCAGGGTCAGGTCACGAATGGAGCTGCGCAATTGCCGGCCGACCAGATAGGCGCCACCAATGGCGATCAGCACCAGCACAAGGCTGCCGATCATCATCTGTCGCCATGTATCCACCAGCACCGCCTGGCTCGCCGCAAGCGGCCCCCACATCACGGTCCTCCATTGCCAGCCCGGCAATTGGGCATAGGCATAGAGATTACCTTTGCCGTCAAAAAAATTGCCGCTGAAGGCCTGCATTTCCGAGAGTACGTCAGGGTTGACGAAGGGTTTGCCCACTTCCGCCTCATCCTGCGCGCTGGAAACGACGACGCGATTGGTCCCGTCGATAATGGCGACCGCCCAGTTGCGCGGCAGGTTTTCCGTGGGGATCAGCCGGCTGAGGTCGCTGGCATTCTGCGTCAGGATTAGGGCATCCCCGGCCGAATCCAGTTCCGGGCCAAGCGGCAAGGTAACGTTGAACACCCATTCCTTGCTGGTCGAGCCGAAAAACATGTCCGAGACGGTGATGCGACGGGAGTCGACCGCCCTGGCCAGATTGGCTTCCTCCGGCACCTTGCCGAGTGGCTGGCCATAGGGCACCCGGGTGTTGAGACGCTGCTGGCCGTCTTTGGTGGCGAGAATGGCGTAGAGGCCCTCCCGCTTCAGGCTGTCTGCGACGCGTCCCTGAAATGCGGCAAGGTTGCCGTTCTCGAGTTCCGGAAATTGCGACAGGAGATTGAGCGAGGTGGCGATTTCCTGCAGGCGGCGGTCGATGTTGCGGGAGACCACCCGCACATCCTCGATGGTTTCCCGCTGCAGGTCGTCGCGTTTTTCCGCCTCGAGGCGGAGCATCAGATAGCCGCCGAAAAGAATGAGCGGGAGCGTGATGACAGTCGCCATCACCACCAGATAGGTGCCGATGGAGGCGGTGGGGAAAAAATTCGCACTGCGCCGACGCAAAGCCGAGATCATGTCTTTCAGTCTGTCGCCGGGTCGAGGCATACAAAAAACTCCGGCAGTTATGGCATTGTTACGACACGGATAATACCGTGCCATCCCCCTTTAGCAATGCCTGATTTTTACCTTCGGTTGTTGCGGCAGGCCGCAATTGCGTCGGTGTGATTGAAAAAATCGGAACTATTTCAACGACCAACCCGTTTGCCAGACGAACCGGCCGAAAAGCGGACATGAAATTCATCCCCGCCGGCCAGTTGAGAACGATGAAAGGAAGGTACGAAATGGCTAAGAAACTTACGATACTCGTCACCGCCGCCCTGATGGGCACGACGGCTTTCGCGCCGCTGGCCATCGCTCAGGGCACCACCCAGCCTGCGCCGGCAAATCCGAGCGCGCAGACGGAGCCGGCGACCCCTGCCACCCCGATGACGCCTGCAGCTCCCGCGGCCGATGACAGCGCGGCTGCAACGACGGGCGGCGCCTATCTGACCGAACAGGGAGAAACGCAGGTCAGCGCCAACGACTATATCGGCAAGTCGGTCTATACAGCGGCCGATGAAAGCATCGGTAACGTCACCAACCTGATCATGGAAGAAGATGGTGGTCTCGTTGCGGCTGTGATTGGCGTCGGCGGCTTCCTGGGCATCGGCGCAAAGGACGTTGCCGTTCCCATGGACAAGGTAACGATGACGCGTAATGCGCAGGACGGCACGATCCGCCTGACGACGACGGAAACGGCGGAAACGCTGAAGGCCGCTCCCGAATTCAAGACGCTGGAACAGAAGGCCAGCGAAAAGAATGCGGCAGTGCCGGCGGCTCCCGACAGCACGACGACGTCCGCCACCAAGCCCTAATTCCTATACCTGGGAGGCAGGAGCGGGACCGGCTTTCATCAGCCGTCCCGCGGGAGGCACCGGCCAGAAGGCCGGTGTCTTTTTTGTATCTGGTCGCTGATTACTCAGTCCCCGGCATTGCGGGAGGAATGCCACGCCCAGGCGGATTTGATGATGTCGGCCAGGGAATAACGCGGTTCCCAGCCCAGAACTTCTTTCGCCTTGTCATTATTCGCGACAAGCGTCGTGGAATCGCCGTCGCGGCGTCCGGTATATTCAACGGGGAAGGGGCGGCCGGAGACTTCCGAAATCGCCGCCAGCAGTTCCTTCACCGTGGTGCCGGTGCCGGTGCCGAGGTTGAGTTCGACTGTTTCTCCGCCGGCGAGCAGATAATCCACCGCCCGTACATGCGCATCGGCGAGATCGAGAATGTGGATATAGTCGCGCACGCAGGTGCCGTCGCGCGTGTCGTAATCCGTGCCGAACACCTTGAAGCCCTGACGCCGGCCGAGCGCTGCCTCGATGGCAAGCGGGATCGCGTGGGTTTCCGGCTTGTGCCATTCGCCGATGCGGCCTTCGAAATCCGCGCCCGCGGCATTGAAGTAGCGCAGCATGACGGAGCGAAGCCCCTTATAGGTGCTGTAATCCTTCAGCGCCTGCTCCACCACCCATTTGGTGCGGCCATAGGGGTTGATCGGCGCCTGCCGGTGCGTCTCGTCGATCGGCACCTGTTCCGGCAATCCATACGTGGCGCAGGTGGAGGAGAAAACGAATGACGTGACGCCGGCATCAATGGCGGCGGAGAGCAGGTTGAGCGAGCCGATGACATTGTTGTCGTAGAAAGCCACGGGTTGCTTGACCGATTCACCGACTTCGATCAGTGCGGCGAAGTGGAGAACGGCTTCCGGCCGGTGTTTGGCGAAGACCTCGTCCAGCCGCGCCCGGTCGCGAATATCGCCCTGTTCGAAGGGTCCCCAGCGGACGAATTCCTCATGGCCGTTGGACAGATTGTCGAAAACGACAGGTTCATATCCTCGCTCAGACAGGAGAAGGCAGGTGTGCGAACCGATATAGCCGGCACCGCCGACGACAAGGACTTTCTTCTTCATCAATTGCCTTTCAGAAAATTACGGACGCGCCGAGACTCTATGTCACTTTGTTCAAATAAGGGCGGCGTGGCGCAGGATGCCATCAACCAGTCTATCCTTCGCGGGTAACATAAAAAAAACCGCGCATCCATCGTCTGGATGCGCGGTTTGCCTTGCCGTGTCGCCAAGAAATTACTTGGACTTTTTCGTATTGACCCTGGTGGCCAGAAAACCGGCCGCGACAGCCACGGCGAGCGTTGCATAGGGACGCGCCTGGATCGCCAGTGTCAGCAGCGATTGCAGGGCCAGCGGTGCTGCGGCAAGCGGCGCTGCCGTGAAAGGTGCGACTGCAGGCCGTGCGGCATAGACTCTCGGGCGTTTGACGATCGCCAGCGCCACCAGCATGATGACGCCGAGCAGAAATGCCGTGCCGGCGACGACCAGCGCCGCGGGGCCTGCACCCACATGCCGGGCAAGATAGATGGACCCCGCCACCACGGCGGCGATGAAGGCGATCAGAAAGAATATCCCGGTCAGAACCGACAGGATTATGGTCGCGCGCAATCGCCTTGTGACGACGCGCCCTTCGCGCTGGGTCTCCCCCAGATAGACCAGCAATGCCTCAAGCATGAGCGCGGCCTTATCGACGCGTCAGAAGGGCGAGCACGAAACCGACGCCGACGGCGATGCCGAGCGATTGCAGCGGGTTCTTCTGGACGTGGTCGGTCAGATTGTCATTCAGCGTGGAGATTTCGCTGCGGACGCTGTCGGCCATTTCGCCGGACGCGGTCAGCGCGTCATCGGCCACACGGGCTGCCTGCGCCTTTAGCTCGTGCGATGCTCCGACGCCGAGCGCCTTCACGCTCTTGGCAAGATTTGCCAGATCTTCGCGAAGCTGGGCGAGCTGCGCCGCCACATCGGCTGCATCACCGTTTTCGAGGGATTGCTGGATCTTGTCATTCACGTTGCTACGCACGCTTGCCATAGGTGAAGTCCTTCCTGAACATCATTGATGAGAATGACGGTATGTTACAGATTGCCGCCGCTCACGAACCTTCGTTATGGCGGCCGAAACACCCGCCTGTCCGTCATTCAAACGCGCCCATGCCGGCTTGGTTCCGCAAGGGAAGGTGTTTTCTTCACAGGCATTTCAGCTCGGGGGCTATTTTCCGGGAATTCGGTGCCGGACATTTGTTTTCCTGTCACAAGCATCATATAAGGCCCATCATCGAGACGTACCTTGACTTCAATCAATATGTGAAACGACATGCTCCAGACGCCCTATTACCTTATCGACAAGACAAAACTTCTTCGCAACATGGAGAAGATTGCCTATGTGCGGGAAAAATCCGGCGCCAAGGCGCTGCTGGCGCTGAAGTGCTTCGCCACATGGTCGGTGTTCGATTTCATGTCGCAATATATGGATGGCACCACCTCGTCATCGCTTTATGAGGTGCGTCTCGGTCGCGAGAAATTCGGCGGCGAGACCCATGCCTATTCCGTCGCCTATGCCGATTATGAAATCGACGAGGTGATTGCGAATGCCGACAAGATCATCTTCAATTCGATCGGTCAGCTCGAGCGTTTCGCGGACAAGGCTTCCGGCATCACGCGCGGTCTGCGTCTCAATCCGCAGGTCAGCTCTTCGAGCTTTGATCTTGCCGATCCCGCGCGCCCCTTCAGCCGCCTCGGCGAATGGGATGTCGCCAAGGTCGACAAGGTCATGGATCGCATTTCCGGCTTCATGATCCACAATAATTGCGAAAACGGTGATTTCTCGCTGTTCGACCGCATGTTGACGCAGATCGAGGAAAAATTCGGATCGCTGCTGTCTCGCGCCGAATGGGTGAGCCTCGGCGGCGGCATTCATTTCACCGGCGACAATTATCCGCTCGACCAGTTCTGCGACCGTTTGCGCGCCTTCTCAGAAAAATACGGCGTGCAGGTCTATCTTGAGCCGGGCGAAGCCTCGATCACCAAGAGCACGACGCTCGAAGTGACGGTTCTCGACACGCTGTTCAACGGCAAGAACCTCGCCATCGTCGACAGCTCGATCGAAGCGCATATGCTCGATCTGCTGATCTATCGCGAAACCGCCAAGGTGTCGCCGAATGAGGGCGAACATCCCTATATGGTCTGCGGCAAGTCCTGCCTCGCCGGCGATATTTTCGGCGACTTCCGTTTCGACAAGGAGCTGAAGGTCGGTGACCGCATCTCCTTCCAGGATGCGGCCGGTTACACCATGGTCAAGAAGAACTGGTTCAACGGCGTGAAGATGCCGGCGATCGCCATCAAGGAACTGGACGGCACCGTGCGCGCCGTTCGTGAATTCGACTTTGCCGATTTCGAGCAAAGCCTGTCTTAAACCCTGTTTCAACATCCAACGAAGCTTATCCCTGCGGGGAAAAGGAGGCATCACCTGAAATGAAGAAGAACGTTCTGATCATCGGCGCCGGTGGCGTAGCACAGGTCGTGGCGCATAAGTGCGCCCAGAACAGCGATGTATTGGGAGACATTCATATTGCGTCACGGACCTTGGGAAAGTGCCGCAAGATTGTCGAGTCCGTACGCGAAAAGAAGAGCCTCAAGACTGATGTGAAACTTGAGGCCCATGCGCTTGACGCGATGGATATCGAGGCGACGAAAGCCTTGATCAAAAAAACCGGCGTAGAAATCGTCATCAATGTCGGTTCGGCTTTCGTCAACATGTCCGTTCTTCGTGCCTGCATGGACACGGGTGTTGCCTATATGGATACGGCGATCCACGAGGATCCGACCAAGATTTGCGAAGCGCCGCCGTGGTATGGAAACTACGAGTGGAAGCGCGCGGAAGAGTGCAAGGAAAAGGGCATTACCGCCATTCTCGGCGTCGGTTTCGATCCGGGTGTGGTGAACGCCTATGCGCGTCTTGCCAAGGATGACTATTTCGACAAGGTCACCTCGGTCGATATCGTCGATATCAATGCCGGCAGCCACGGCCGCTGGTTCTCCACCAACTTCGATCCGGAAATCAACTTCCGCGAATTCACCGGTGTTGTTTATTCCTGGCAGAAGGGTGAGTGGCAGACGAACCAGATGTTCGAAGTCGGCCAGGAATTCGACCTGCCTGTCGTCGGCAAGCAGAAGGCCTACATGACGGGCCACGACGAAGTGCATTCGCTGTCCAAGAACATGGACGGCGCCGATGTGCGCTTCTGGATGGGTTTCGGCGATCACTACATCAATGTCTTCACCGTGCTGAAGAACCTCGGACTCCTGTCGGAGAAGCCGGTCAAGACGGCTGAAGGCCTTGAAGTCGTGCCGCTCAAGGTGGTGAAGGCCGTGCTGCCCGATCCGTCTTCTCTGGCGCCCGATTATGTCGGCAAGACCTGCATTGGCGATATCGTCAAGGGTATCAAGGACGGCAAGGAACGCGAAGTCTTCATCTATAACGTGGCTGATCACAAGGAAGCCTATGAGGAAGTCGGCTCGCAGGGCATTTCCTACACCGCCGGCGTTCCCCCGGTCGCCGCCGCCATGCTGATTGCGACAGGCGAATGGGACGTGAAGCAGATGGCGAACGTTGAAGAACTGCCGCCGAAGCCGTTCCTGAACATTCTGAACAAGATCGGTCTTCCGAACCGCATCAAGGACGAAAACGGCGACCGCGCGCTGGAGTTCTGATTGCCGGCGTTTTGATTGATGGAAATAAAAAAGCCCCGCGAAAGCGGGGCTTTTTGTTGGAGGCGACCCAAATAGTTTGGCGAATTCGTAGCACCCCACCGTCACCCCGGATTTAGTCCGGGGGCCGGCGCGATCAAGTCCTTGATCGCGGGAGAGTCTTCTCACGGCGCGAAGCGCCGTGGCTGGATGCCGGCTCAAGGCCGGCATGACGGCAGAAACCTTGCCGCCGGCCTCAGGCCCCGAATGAACGGGATCCGAAATTTCTGAGGCTTGCGAAGGGTCGACCTCAGCCCTTTGTCGGCTTCGGCCCACGCTTTTCGAAAGGCCTGTCCTTCTTGCCCTCGTATTTAGGTTTGTCGCCAAAGGGCTTCTTCTTTTTCCAGGGCTTGTCGTCAGTCTTGCGGTCGTCGCGGGGAGCGGCCGCATTGTCCGATTTGCTGAACTTGCGCTGGGCCTTGGCCGGACGCGTGTCTTCGCGGAAGCCGCCGGTTATTTCCGGCTTGCCTTCCAGCGCCTTCAGACGGATGCCCTTTTCGAGCATCATGTCCTTGCCGATGGCGGAGGTGAAACGGTCGACGGCATCGGCCGCCAGTTCCACGAAGGTCTCCGTCTGCTGCATGCGGATCGCGCCGATATCCTGGCGGGTGATCTTGCCGAAGCGGCAGAGCATGGGGATGAGCCAGCGCGGCTCGGCGCTCTGCTTGCGGCCGACGGACAGCGAAAACCACGCGCTGTCGGCGAAATCGGAGCGTTCGCGGCGCGGGGCATCGTTTTCGACCGTCTCGAAACTGTCGCGGCGCGGCTTGCGGCTGTTGTCCAGTGAGACTTCCGTGATGTCTTCAGGTGCAGACCGTCCGGCGTGGTAAAGACGCACGAAAGCGGCGGCGACCTTTTCCGCGCCATGCTGTTCCAGGAGCTTGGTGACGAAATCGCGTTCGTCGTCGGCTACAGCCTCGGTCAGCGAAGGATCGGCCAGAAGCCGGGCGCCGTCGCGCTCGACGATCTCTTCGGCGGAAGGCGGACGAACCCATGCTGGGCTGACCTTGGCGCCCTCAAGCAGGCGTTCTGCCTTGCGGCGCTGGTTGACCGGCACCACGATGGCGCTAACGCCCTTCTGACCGGCGCGGCCGGTACGGCCGGAACGGTGCAGAAGCGTTTCGGAATTGGTCGGCAGGTCGGCGTGTATGACGAGTTCGAGACCCGGCAGGTCGATGCCGCGCGCGGCAACGTCGGTCGCAACGCAGACGCGGGCGCGGCCATCGCGCATGGCCTGCAGCGCATGGGTGCGCTCGTTCTGGGTCAATTCGCCTGACAGCGCCACGACGGCAAAGCCGCGATTATTCAGCCGCGCCGTCAGATGGTTGACGGCCGCGCGGGTGGAGCAGAAAACGATGGCGTTGCGGGCTTCATAAAAGCGCAGCGCATTGATGATGGCGTTTTCGCGGTCTGCCGGGGACACCAGCATGGCGCGATATTCGATATCCACATGCTGCTTCTGTTCGGAAGCAGTGGCGATGCGCACGGCATTCTTCTGGTAGCTTTCGGCAAGCTTGGCGATGCTGCGCGGCACGGTGGCCGAGAACATCAACGTGCGGCGATCGTCGGGCGATTCTTCCAGAATGAATTCCAGATCTTCGCGGAAACCGAGGTCGAGCATCTCGTCGGCTTCGTCAAGCACAACCGCACGGATGGAGGACAGATCAAGTGCATTGCGCTTGATGTGGTCGCAGAGACGACCGGGCGTGCCGACGACGATGTGCGCGCCGCGCTCCAGCGCCCGCCGCTCATTGCGGATGTCCATGCCGCCAACGCAGGAGGCAATGGAAACACCGGCAAACTCATAAAGCCATTCCAGTTCGCGCTTGACCTGCATGGCCAGTTCGCGGGTTGGCGCAATGGCAAGCGCCAGCGGCGCGGAAGCCTGTCCGAAGCGGTTGTCGTCACGCAGCAGCGTGGTCGCAAGCGCGATGCCGAAGGCGACCGTCTTGCCGGAACCGGTCTGCGCGGAAACCAGCGCGTCCTTGTCGGCGAGTTCCGGCGCAAGCATGGCCTGCTGCACGGGGGTCAAATCTTTGTAGCCGCGTTTTTCCAACGCCTGCGCGATCGCCGGGGCGATACCCTGGGTGTCTGTCATCTACCGTCTTTCGGATATGAAGCTGCCCGCATCCGCCCGAAACCAATAGGTCCTAAAGTCTCCGGGGCAGCCGATACAGGCCATTTCGGCCATCTGGCCGGTTGCATTGCCGCGCTCATACTGCGAATGGGCCCGTTTGTACAGTGCACTGCGGTACGCTCTTTTGCGTGTGCTTTATCCCGCCGGCGCTTCCTTGCGCCATTGTTCCATGCTCAGGCTCCCGAAAAAGGCGTACCGCATGGTTCATAAACGGCATTGCGTGCCCCCCGCCTTTTCGCTAAGAGACCCGCAACTTGAGGCTCTTTGTCAGGAAGGGCCGACTGGGTTTGTTCTTGTCCGTCCGTTTCCAGAGGGAGCCGGCGGGAAAATGGGATGGTACTGGTCAAGGCTATGGCTCGCATTGTCATGAAATTCGGCGGCACGTCCGTCGCGAACCTCGAACGCATTCACAATGTCGCACGGCATGTGAAACGCGAAGTGGATGCCGGCCATGAAGTGGCCGTGGTCGTTTCCGCCATGTCCGGCAAAACCAATGAGCTGGTGGACTGGGTGCAGAACGCCGCGAAGGTTGCCGGCGCCAACGCCGCTTCGTTCTTCGACGCGCGCGAATATGACGCGGTTGTCGCATCAGGCGAACAGGTGACATCGGGTCTTCTGGCGATCACGCTGCAATCCATGGGCATCAATGCGCGCTCCTGGCAGGGCTGGCAGATCCCGATCCGCACCGACAATGCGCATGGCGCCGCCCGCATTCTCGAGATCGACGGTTCGGATATCGTCCACCGCATGGGCGAAGGCCAGGTTGCCGTCGTTGCCGGCTTCCAGGGTATCGGTCCTGACAACCGCATCGCGACGCTCGGTCGCGGCGGCTCGGATACGTCCGCTGTCGCCATCGCTGCCGCCGTCAAGGCAGATCGCTGCGACATCTACACTGACGTCGATGGCGTCTACACCACCGATCCGCGCATCGAGCCCAAGGCTCGCCGCATGAAGAAGATCGCCTTCGAGGAAATGCTCGAAATGGCGTCTCTCGGCGCGAAGGTTCTGCAGGTTCGCTCGGTCGAGCTTGCCATGGTACACAAGGTGCGCACCTTCGTTCGCTCCAGTTTCGAGGATCCCGATGCGCCGGGCATGGGCGACCTCATCAACCCGCCCGGTACTTTGATTTGTGACGAGGATGAAATCGTGGAACAGGAAGTCGTAACCGGCATCGCCTATGCCAAGGATGAAGCACAGATCTCGCTGCGCCGCGTGGCCGACCGTCCGGGCGTCTCGGCCGCGATCTTCGGGCCGCTCGCTGAAGCGCATATCAATGTCGACATGATCGTGCAGAACATCTCCGAAGATGGTTCGCGCACCGACATGACCTTCACCGTTCCCTCGGGCGATGTTGCCAAGGCTCTGAAGGTTCTGGATGACAACAAGGCCCAGATCGGTTTCGACGTCGCACAGAACGAAACCGGCCTTGCCAAGGTGTCCGTCATCGGCATCGGCATGCGCAGCCACGCCGGCGTTGCCGCCAGCGCGTTCAAGGCGCTTGCCGAGAAGAACATCAACATCAAGGCGATCACTACGTCCGAGATCAAGATTTCGATCCTGATCGACGGCGCCTATGCCGAACTTGCGGTCCGCACTTTGCATTCCGCCTACGGCCTCGATAAGGCTTGAAGCCGAGACATCGGTTCCCGATGCTCCGATTCTTCGGAGTTGCGTTCTTCCGATGTGGCGTTTCATGAAAGCGTGTCCCTTGCGGGACGCGCTTCTCGCGCTATAAATTTTTAAATGACGTTTTGATTCTCGAATATTATGACATTCGGATCGGAAGCGTCGGGGAGCAAACGCGATGAGAGACCTTTCCGCAGGTCCGCGCGTCCTGCTCAAGCGGCTGCGCGAAATGATGGCGGAGCACCTTGAACCGCAGGACCGTCTGGACCAGATCGTCCGTCAGATTGCCAGCAACATGGTGGCGGAGGTTTGCTCGGTCTACGTGCTGCGCTCCGACAGCGTGCTGGAACTTTACGCCACCGAAGGTCTCAACAAGGATGCCGTGCATCTCGCACAGCTGAAAATGGGGCAGGGTCTTGTCGGCACGATTGCCGCTTCGGCCCAGCCGCTCAATCTTTCCGATGCGCAGGCGCATCCGGCTTTCCGCTATCTTCCTGAAACCGGTGAGGAAATTTATCATTCCTTCCTCGGCGTGCCGATTTTGCGCTCCGGTCGCACTCTTGGCGTTCTTGTGGTCCAGAACAAGGCCAGCCGAACATACCGGGAGGATGAAATTGAAGCGCTCGAGACAACCGCGATGCTTATCGCTGAAATAGTGGCGAGCGGCGAGTTGAAAAAGATCACCCGCCCCGGTGTGGAGCTTGATCTGACGCGTGCCGTTTCCATCGATGGCGACGCCTATGGCGAAGGCATCGGTCTTGGTCACGTCGTGCTGCACGATCCCCGCATTGTCGTCACCAATCTCCTCAATGAAGATGCGGATACGGAAATCCGGCGTCTTGCCGATGCCATTGGGTCGCTACGCCTGTCGATCGACGACATGTTGCAGCGCCGTGACGTGCCGACCGAAGGAGAACATCGCGAAGTTCTCGAAACCTATCGCATGTTTGCCCACGATCAGGGCTGGGTACGCCGCATGGAAGAGGCGATCCGCAACGGCCTGACGGCGGAAGCGGCTGTCGAAAAGGTGCAGAGCGACACCAAGGCGCGCATGATGCGCCTGACCGATCCTTACCTGCGCGAACGCATGCATGATTTCGACGATCTCGCCAACCGGCTGCTGCGCCAGCTCATCGGTTTCGGCGGGCGTGGTCCTGAGCAGGATTTCCCGCTCGACGCCATCGTTCTGGCCCGCGCCATGGGTGCCGCCGAACTCTTGGATTATCCGCGCGAAAAACTGCGCGGTCTTGTGCTCGAAGACGGCGCGGTGACGAGCCATGTCGTCATCGTGGCGCGTGCCATGGGCATTCCGATCATCGGGCAGGCGACAGGCATCGTCGCCCTCGCTGAAAATAACGATCCCATCATCATCGACGGCGATGACGGCCAGGTGCATTTGCGCCCGATGTCGGATTTGCAGCGCGCCTATGAGGAAAAGGTGCGCCTGCGCGCCAAGCGCCAGGAGCAGTTCCGCGCGCTTCGCAATGTGGAGCCGATCACCAAGGATGGCCAGAAAGTCAACCTCAAGATGAATGCGGGTCTTCTCGTAGACCTGCCGCAGCTCGAGGAATCCGGCGCCGATGGCATCGGCCTGTTCCGCACCGAGCTGCAATTCATGATTGCCTCCAACATGCCGAAGGGCGAGGAGCAGGAGGCTTTCTACCGGTCCGTTCTGCGGCAGGCGAAGGGAAAAAGCGTCACCTTCCGCACGCTGGATATCGGCGGCGACAAGGTTGTGTCCTATATGCGCGGCCAGGAAGAGGAAAACCCGGCGCTTGGCTGGCGGGCGATCCGCCTGTCGCTCGACCGTCCGGGCCTGATGCGCACGCAGATGCGCGCGCTGCTGCGCGCCGCCTCCGGTGCTGAATTGCGCATGATGCTGCCGATGGTGACGGAAGTGTCCGAAATCCGCGCCGCGCGCGACCTTCTCCAGAAGGAAGTGCAGCATCTCTCGAAATTCAGCCACGCGCTGCCGAAAAAGCTGCAATTCGGCGCGATGCTGGAAGTGCCGTCCTTGATGTGGCAGCTCGATGAGCTGATGCAGGAGGTGGATTTCGTCTCCGTCGGCTCGAATGACCTGTTCCAGTTCTCGATGGCGGTGGATCGCGGCAATGCGCGTGTTTCGGATCGTTTCGATAATTTGGGCAAGCCGTTCCTGCGCATTCTGCGCGATATCGTGCGCGCCGGCGAAAGGCACCACACTTCGGTGACGCTGTGCGGTGAAATGGCGAGCAAGCCGCTGTCGGCCATGGCTTTGATTGGCCTCGGTTTTCGTTCGGTTTCGATGTCGCCGACGGCGATCGGCCCTGTGAAGGCCATGCTGCTCGGGCTTGATGCCGCACGCCTTGCCGATGAGCTGAACGCGGCGCTGGACGACCATAATTCGCTGGAAAGCGCGCGCGAGGTGTTGTTACGCTTTGCGGCGACGCATTCCATTCCCATTTAAAAAAGACCTGTTTCAGTATTGGAGTGACTGGTGGCGAAGCTTCCCGTCGAAAAAATGCGCGAGTTGGAAAGACGTTTCGGCGAGATCGAAGCGCGTATGTCGGCCGGGCCTGCAGCGGATGTTTATGTGAAGCTGGCTTCGGAATATTCCGAACTCGAGCCGGTAGTGAAGAAAATCCGCGAATACGAGAAGGCGGTCTCCGAAGCGGCCGATCTCGAGGCGTTGCTTGCTGACAAGACGACCGACAGGGATATGCGCGACCTGGCGGAAATGGAGCTGCCGGAAATCGAGACCCGCATCGGCGAGCTTGAAAAGGACATGCAGGTCCTGTTGCTGCCGAAGGATGCGGCGGACGAAAAAAGCGCGATCCTTGAAATCCGCGCCGGCACCGGCGGCTCCGAGGCGGCACTTTTTGCCGGTGATCTCTTCCGCATGTATGAGCGTTTTGCATCGACCAAGGAGTGGAAAGTCGAAGTGCTTTCCGCCAGCGAGGGTGAAGCGGGCGGTTACAAAGAAATCATCGCCACGATCAGCGGGCGAGGGGTATTTTCCAAGCTGAAGTTCGAATCCGGCGTACACCGGGTGCAGCGCGTGCCGGAAACGGAAGCGAGCGGCCGCATCCACACCTCGGCCGCCACGGTTGCCGTGCTGCCGGAAGCGGAAGACATCGACGTCGAAATTCGCCCGGAAGACATTCGCATCGATACGATGCGTGCTTCCGGTGCGGGCGGCCAGCACGTCAACACCACCGACTCGGCGGTTCGTATCACCCATCTTCCGACAGGTCTGATCGTCACCAGTTCGGAGAAATCCCAGCATCAGAACCGCGCCAAGGCCATGCAGGTTCTGCGCTCGCGGCTTTACGATATCGAACGCCAGAAAGTGGAGAGCGAACGTTCGGCGGACCGCAAGAGCCAGGTGGGTTCCGGCGACCGCTCCGAGCGCATTCGCACCTATAATTTCCCGCAGGGTCGTGTCACCGATCACCGTATCAACCTCACGCTCTACAAGCTCGACCGGATGATCGAGGGCGAAATCGATGAACTCGTGGATGCGCTGATCGCCGATTATCAGGCCGGTCAGCTTGCCCAGCTCGGCGAGCAGCTTTGAGCACGGCGGCCGAAGCGAGCGTTGCGAGCGCGCTTGCCGCCGCCCGCAAAAGGCTGCAGGCGGCAGGGATCGATGAGCCGCTTCTCGATGCACGGCTCCTGATTGCGGAGGTCATCGATTTTTCATTGACCGATTTCGTGATGAAGCCTGATCGTGTCGTTACGCCGGAAGAAAGCGCCCGTATCGCCACCATGATCGAAAGGCGGGCGAATGGCGAACCCGTTCACCGCATTCTCGGCCACCGGGAATTTCATGGCCTCGATCTTCTTCTGTCAAAGGAGACGCTCGAGCCCCGGCCGGATACGGAAGTTCTGGTCGACACGCTGTTGCCGGAGCTGAAAAAAGCCATCTCCGCCAAGGGCAGCGCCCGCATTCTGGACATGGGCACCGGCACGGGCGCGATCTGTCTGGCGCTGTTGAAAGAATGCCCCGATGCCACCGGCATCGGCAGCGATATTTCCGCCGATGCGCTGGAAACGGCGGCCAGGAATGCGGCCCGAAATGATCTTGGCGCGCGCTTTGAGACCATACGCAGCGACTGGTTTGAAAAAATCTCTGGCAGCTTTGACATAATTGTGTCGAATCCGCCTTATATAAGGACTGATATCGTCGCAACGCTTGACCAAGAGGTTCGTAACCACGATCCGATGGCGGCGCTGGACGGAGGTCAGGACGGCCTTGCACCGTACCGCCTCATCGCTGCCGATGCAGGCCGCTTTCTTGTGGAAAACGGGATTGTCGGTGTGGAGATCGGTTTCGATCAAAGGCTTGATGTTTCCGCTATATTTGCTTCCCACGGCTTCTCTCTTCTGGACGCCGTGAAGGATTATGGCGGTAACGACAGAGTTTTGACCTTCCGGAGATAGTTGTTCGCGATATGTCTGCGGATTTTTTGCAAGGATATTTTGCACAGCAAAAGAAAAGGCTTGGATTTCCGCATGAAGCGGGATAGTTTGCGGCCACATGCTGGGTGGCTGAGGACGAATACAGATTCGTCAGGGTATGGGTCAGTCCCGAAGCGGGTTCTTTTGAGAGCCCTGAAAGGCTGGGCGTTTCCGGCATGTGAATCAGTAAACTTTGTTCGCAGGCGGCTCGGTGCAGCATTTGCGCAGCCGGTCGTCATACGCGAGGTCTTGTCCCGGGGTTATCTTCGGCAAGGCGCGTGATGGAGCAATTTCAGGAAAAATTTCCAGCGGTTTTCCGCCCGGAATTGCATGAAAACAACCAGATTGTCAGCAAAACAGAATTCAGGTGAGCAATTGATGAGGCCAGGACAGCAAAACAAGCGCGGCCGGGGGCGTGGAAGCAACAACAATAACAATGGTGGCGGTAACAACAACAACTTCAACCGCAAGGGCGGCAACCCGCTCACCAGGACTTATGACAGCTCCGGCCCCGATGTTAAAATCCGTGGCACAGCCCAGCATATAGCGGAAAAATACGCGGCTCTGGCGCGCGACGCGCAGAGTTCCGGCGACCGCGTGATCGCTGAGAACTATCTGCAGCACGCTGAACATTATAACCGCATCATCGCTTCGGCTCAGGCCCAGATGCAGGAACGCTTCCAGCGCGACGATCGCGGCGAATATAGCGGTGCCGATGGCGACGATATGGATGTGAATGACGGCGATGAAGGCGTCGTTGCACCGCAGCAGCAGGCCGAACAGGTCGAGCGCGCGCAGCAGCCCGAACGCCAGGAGCGTACTGAGCGGAACGAACCGCGCCAGGAGCGTCGTGAGCGTCCGGACCGCCGCGAGCGGCAGGAACGTCAGCCGCGCCAGCCGCAGGTGGCCGCCGAACAGCAGCCGCCGGTTTACGACGCCAGCCAGGCGCCGCAGCCGGTCATCGAAGGCACTCCCATGGAAGTGGCCGTTGAGGAAGAGCAGCAGCAGGCGGAGGCTCCGACGGCTGAACGTGCACCGAAGACACGCCGTGCAACAGGGCCGCGCCCGCGCCGTCCGCGCCGCACCGCCGCTGCGGAAGGCGCCGAAGGCGAAGATGCGCCGGCCGGTGACGACGCTGCACCTGCCACGCTTGAGAACGCTGCCGAATAAGCAGCTTCTGCAAACCACTCTGCGATCGAAAAACTCCGGCTTGCCGGAGTTTTTTGTTTTTTGCGATTGGCTATGAACATTCCGCTGGCCGTCAGCGTGGATTTCACGCGGCGAATTGACGCCTGTCAGTTCGGATGAAAATTTCCCGGATGGTGGATTTTCTCCCCTTTAAACCGATGAAAATGCCTCCCATATTCGTGCAGGAAGGACGGAAGCCGCATTCGCCGGCGACCGACCTTCAAGAGGCGGCGATCGTGAAATCCTTTGAACACGGCTGTCGTAGCGGGGCTTGCCTTTTGAGGGAGCCTCAACCCTAACACCCGGAGCCGTGCCGAAAGCGGGCGGGCCGGTCTATGGAGGTTTGACTATGAATATTGAAAAATACTCCGAGCGCGTTCGTGGTTTTCTGCAATCGGCGCAGACCTTTGCGCTTGCCGAAAACCATCAGCAGTTTTCGCCTGAACACGTTCTGAAGGTTCTGCTCGATGACGAGCAGGGCATGGCGGCATCGCTGATCGAGCGCGCCGGCGGCAGCGCCAAGGAAGCGCGTCTTGCCAATGATGCGGCACTTGCGAAATTGCCCAAGGTTTCCGGTGGAAATGGTGGCCTTTCGCTCACCGCGCCGCTCGCCAAAGTGTTCTCGACCGCGGAAGATCTTGCCAAGAAGGCCGGGGACAGTTTTGTCACCGTCGAGCGTCTTCTGCAGGCGCTTGCGATTGAAAGCTCCGCTTCCACCTCGGCTTCCCTGAAGAAGGCGGGTGCAACGGCGCAGGCGCTCAATCAGGTCATCAACGACATCCGCAAGGGCCGCACGGCTGACAGCGCCAACGCCGAACAGGGCTTTGACGCGCTGAAGAAGTTCGCCCGCGACCTGACGGAGGAAGCCCGCGAAGGCAAGCTCGATCCGGTGATCGGTCGCGACGACGAAATCCGTCGCACTATTCAGGTCCTGTCGCGCCGTACCAAGAATAATCCCGTGCTGATCGGTGAACCCGGTGTCGGTAAAACGGCGATTGCCGAAGGTCTTGCGTTGCGCATCGTCAATGGCGATGTGCCCGAAAGCCTGAAGGACAAGAAGCTGATGGCGCTCGATATGGGCGCGCTGATTGCCGGTGCGAAATATCGCGGTGAGTTTGAAGAGCGTCTGAAGGCTGTGCTGAACGAGGTGCAGGCCGAAAATGGCGGCATCATCCTGTTCATCGACGAGATGCACACGCTGGTCGGCGCCGGCAAGGCCGATGGCGCGATGGATGCGTCCAACCTCCTGAAGCCCGCCCTTGCCCGTGGTGAGTTGCACTGCGTCGGCGCCACCACGCTCGATGAATATCGCAAGCATGTGGAAAAGGATCCGGCCCTTGCCCGCCGTTTCCAGCCGGTGCTGGTGGATGAGCCGACCGTTGAGGACACGATCTCGATCCTGCGCGGGTTGAAGGAAAAATACGAACAGCACCACAAGGTCCGTATCTCGGATTCGGCCCTGGTTGCGGCTGCGACGCTTTCCAACCGCTACATCACCGACCGGTTCCTGCCTGATAAGGCAATCGACCTGATGGACGAAGCTGCTTCGCGTCTTCGCATGCAGGTGGATTCCAAGCCGGAAGAACTGGACGAGTTGGATCGCCGCATCATTCAGCTGAAGATCGAACGCGAAGCCTTGAAGCAGGAGACGGACCAGTCCTCCGCCGACCGCCTCAAGAAGCTCGAGGACGAGTTGGCCGATACGGAAGAAAAGGCAGATGCGCTGACGGCCCGCTGGCAGGCGGAAAAGCAGAAGCTCGGCCACGCCGCAGACTTGAAGAAGCGGCTGGACGAAGCCCGCAACGAACTGGCGATTGCCCAGCGCAACGGCCAGTTCCAGCGCGCTGGCGAGCTGACCTATGGCATCATTCCCGGCCTCGAAAAGGAACTGGCTGCGGCGGAAGCCCGCGACAGCAGCGGTGTCGGTTCGATGGTTCAGGAAGTTGTGACGGCCGACAATATCGCCCATGTCGTTTCCCGCTGGACGGGCATTCCGGTCGACAAGATGCTGGAAGGTCAGCGCGAAAAGCTGCTGCGCATGGAAGACGAGCTTGCCAAGTCCGTTGTCGGGCAGGGCGAGGCCGTTCAGGCGGTGTCGAAAGCGGTGCGCCGTTCGCGCGCCGGCCTGCAGGATCCCAACCGGCCGATCGGTTCGTTCATCTTCCTCGGCCCGACGGGCGTGGGCAAGACCGAGCTGACCAAGTCCTTGGCCCGCTTCCTGTTCGACGACGAAACCGCGATGGTTCGTCTCGACATGTCGGAATATATGGAGAAACACTCCGTTGCCCGGCTGATCGGCGCACCTCCCGGCTATGTCGGTTATGAAGAGGGTGGTGCCCTGACGGAAGCGGTTCGCCGCCGGCCCTATCAGGTCGTGCTGTTCGACGAGATTGAAAAAGCGCATCCTGACGTCTTTAACGTCCTGCTGCAGGTGCTGGATGATGGCCGTCTGACGGACGGCCAGGGCCGCACCGTCGATTTCAAGAACACCATCATCATCATGACCTCGAACCTCGGCTCGGAATTCATGACGCAGATGGGCGACAATGACGATGTGGATTCGGTTCGTGATCTGGTGATGGAGCGGGTCCGGTCGCATTTCCGGCCGGAATTCCTCAACCGTATCGACGATATCATCCTCTTCCACCGCCTGCGGCGCGATGAGATGGGTGCAATTGTCGAAATCCAGCTGAAGCGTCTCATCTCGCTGCTCGGCGATCGCAAGATTTCGCTCGAACTGGATGAGGATGCCCGCAGCTGGCTTGCCAACAAGGGTTACGATCCGGCTTACGGCGCGCGTCCGCTGAAGCGGGTGATCCAGAAGGCGGTTCAGGACAGGCTTGCCGAAATGATCCTCGGCGGCGAAGTTCCTGACGGTTCACGGGTCAAGGTGACCTCGGGCACCGACCGGCTGCTGTTCAAGGTCAAGCCCGCAAAGGGCGAGGCCGAAGCCGAAACGGCCGATGCGGCATAAAACGAAAGGGCTCCGGAAACGGAGCCCTTTTCATTTGGCAGCTTTTGGGGCCGTAAAAGTCCGGCGAATTAGCGGCTCGCCACCTGATTGGGCTTTTCGTCAATATTCAGCAGATTGTCGATACGTTTTCTCTCATCGGAGAACCGCGCGAGCGCATCGCCGGAAAGCGACTTGCCACCCGGCAGGCGCACCTTCATCGCGTCCACCTTGGTGCCGTTGACGATCAGCTCGTAATGCAGATGCGCGCCGGTCGAAAGGCCGGTCGATCCCACATAACCGATGACCTGGCCCTGCCGGACCTTGGAGCCCTCGGTGACACCCTTGGCGATGGCGCTCTGGTGGTTATAGGAAGAGACGTAGCCATTGGCATGGCGGATCAGCGTCTGGTTACCGTAACCCGAGGCCCATCCGGCCTTCTCGACGGTGCCGTTGCCCGTCGCGATAATCGGCGTACCGCGGGCGGCGGCCCAGTCGGTGCCGGTATGCATGCGGCTGAATTTCAAAACCGGGTGGCGGCGCATGCCGAAACCTGAGGTCATGCGGCCGTTAGGAACGGGGTTGCGCAACAGGAACTGCCGGATGCTTTTGCCGTTCTCGTCGAAATAATCGATGCTGTTATCGTCGGGATTCTGGAAGCGGTAAAAACGTGTCTCGTTGTCGCCGAACTTGGCATTGACGTAGAGCAGTTCCGACTTGTCCGTCGCCTTGCCATCCGCGTCTTCCACGGAGAAGAAGGCTTCCAGCGTATCCGCCGGCTTGAGCTGCGCCTGAAAATCGACGCTGCTGGCCAGAAGCTTGATAAGCTGGGAAACCATGCTCTGGTTCATGCCGTAAGCCAGGGCCGCACGGTAGACACCGTCATAAACGCTCGGCAGATCGCGACCGGCGGCAGGTGCCGGGGTGCTGTCGAAGGCGGTCGCCACCGCGTCGAGCTTTGGCGGTTCGCTTGCCTTGATGAAACGCTTGTGGTCATCAATGGCCATGGTGACCATGTGGCGGCCCTTGCGGTAAAGGCTCACGCGCACGATGTCGCTCTTGTCGTCTTCCTGAATAATGCCGACGCGCAGCACGTCGCCGCTTTCGACATTGTTCGACTGGAGTTGCGGCGACAGCAGGCCTGCGATTTCCGACGACTGTGCCTTCGAATAGCCGGCGCCAAAGAGGGCGGCTTCGATGGTCTCGGTCTGGCGGGCAGGGATCACGTCGTCGGCATATTCCTTGACGGGCACCGAGGCTGACTGCGGGGTCGAAACCGACATGTTTTGTTCAACGACGCGGGCCGCGAGGCCGGCGGTGATATCGACATCGCCTTCATCATTATCGAAACGGCGGGGGTCGATGTAATAGAGCGCGGCAAGCTGTTCGTTGCCATCCGTCAAGATCGAGCCGTTCGAACGTACCGCCTCCTCTACCTCGTCGAAACTCAGGGAGCCGGCGAAGGGATATTTGGAGTGCTGAACGGGAAAGGCGACTGTCTTCAGGCTGACTTCGGATTCCACCTCGGAGCCGTAGATCGTTCCAGTCCGGCTTGGTGCGGGCGCCGATGCGTCCTTGTCCTCGTTGCTCGCGAAAATATTCAGGGGATCGAAGGCGGGATAGTCGTCCTGCTTGGCGTAATTTGCCGCCAGCGGGATCTTGACGTGGGAGAAGGGGACCTTGCGGACCACTTCCTTGTCGCCTTCATTGATAACGGTGGAGACTTCCATGATCGACCGGTCGGATGGCCGGGCCGCGATATTCGGTGCGACGAGGCGTGTGCCCCGACGGGCGGCTTCCGTCGCGTTGTTGCCCATATCCGCCTTGGCGAAGGCTTCGGCGGGAATGGCAAGCTGCTGGCGGCCGTCGAGAGCAGCAAACAGCGCCACGCCCATCAATATGGAAGAGGTAATGCCGGTCAGGAACGTGCCGGAAAGCCATCTGAGCGAAATTTCGCGGCGATCGGGTGCACGGCGTCCTTCCGCCAGAATTGGCGGTTCTGTGCCTAGCGACCGGACCACATTGCGATCCGCAGTCATACCAGCTGTGCCCCGTCGGTCATGCGCTCTCCAGAAACTTCAGGCGAAGGTGTGCAACTTTCAAAGCCGTGAGTCAAATCGCTCGACGCACCGGCGGACATGCCGCAACAGCCCATATAAGGACACGCGCAGGCATGTCTCGTATTAACGCTTCGTTGGCAAAGCAATTAGCGAGGAAGGGGGCTAAAAGAAGGCGCGAGACCCGCCTTGCCGCCCGTTGGGCTGTTCTCCTGTGCAAAACCACAGGCACGGCGGGGCGGTTTTAAGCCGATCGGCTGGTGAAAACGAAATTCCCTTTTAAAATCAGGGATCTGTCACATTTCTTGATTTTTTTGATATTGCTGTGTTGACTTGTTTGGTGGGGTGGATTTATAAGTCCGCTCACTGAACGAGGGCGGCGGCGCTGCTGGCGAC
>JAESFO010000270.1_pt1 | contig 86696 bp, 78 predicted proteins | sample 9269421 | NCBI WGS metagenome assembly JAESFO01 (sample SAMN14502839, study PRJNA617101) | algae metagenome | isolation source: Nostoc desertorum CM1-VF14 and co-occurring heterotrophs from rocky... | place: USA: Clark Mountains, San Bernardino, California | collected 2000-06-05 | reverse complement strand
GACAAGGACGTGGTGCTCGAGGCCGACGCCGACGTCATCGGCCACATCAACGGCGGCCACACCTCGCTGCCCGAGGCCCATGTGTGCGAGCTCTGCGAGAAGAGCTCGCGCGCGATCGAGATCGTGCACAACGGCAACGAGAAAGTGGCGATCGCCGCCGCCAGGGCCGCGCTCGAGCTCAAGTGCCCGCACCGCGTGATCCTCGGCACCGACGGTCCCGCGGGCTCGGGCGTGCAGCCGCTGGGCATCCTGCGCATGGTCGCGATGCTGTCGTCGATCGCGAACATCCCGGCCGAGCTGGTGTTCTGCTTCGCGACCGGCAACACCGCGAAGATCCGCAAGCTCAACTGCGGCCTGATCGAGGTCGGCCGCGACGCCGATTTCGTGTTCATGGACCGCGCCCAGCATTCGCCCGCGTCGGGCCTGCTCGAGAGCGTGCAGCTCGGCGACATCCCGGGCGTGGGCATGGTGATGATCGACGGCATCGTGCGCTGCGGCCGCAGCCGCAACACGCCGCCGGCGACCGAGATTCCTGTGGTGGTGTCGGGCGCGCACTGAGGCGCGCCGATCTTCAAGGCTCGCGCCGCGCCTTGAAGATCAGGTAGCGCGCGGCGAGGAAGTTCACCCCCATGCCCGCGCCGCTGCCCGCGGCCACGCCGAGCATCGGCGCCCAGCGGCCGCTCGCCGAATGCAGCACCAGCACGTAGGCGCCGTAGTTCACGACGGCGCCGCCGAGCATGGTCGCGAGATAGCCCAGGTATTCGCGCCACAGCGCGGTGTCCGAATGGCGGTCGCCGAAGGCGAGGCTGCGGTTCATCGCCCAGGTGGTGGTGGCCGCCGCGAGGAAGGACAGCACGCGCGCGCCGTACCAGCCCAGGAGCGGCGCGGCGAGGTACAGCACCGCCACGTCGACGCCGAAGCCCACGACGCCGGCCACGGCGAACAGCAGGAACTGGCGCCCGGCCTGCCCCATCTCAACCGCGCGTGCCGTCATGCCACGGCGGCGAACCCGCCGCGGGCGTGGCAAGGTAGCGCAGCCGCTTGGCCTCCTGGCGCCCGATGGTCACGGTGTGCAGCACCGCGCCGCAGACCATCGCGAGCATCGCGCCGAGCATCAGCCCGGTGGCCAGCACCGCGGTGGGCAGGCGCGGCACCAGGCCGGTCTCCCAGAAGGTCACGACGAGCGGGATCGCCAGGCCCAGCGACAGCAGCGCGAGCAGGCCCGCGAGGATCATGAAGAACATCAGCGGCCGCTCGCTCACGAAGAGCTTGGAGATGGTGCCGAGGATGCGCCAGCCGTCGCGGTAGGTCGACAGCTTGCTCACCGAGCCCTCGGGCCGCGAACGGTAGATCGAGGGCACCTCGGCATAGGGCATGCGCAGCTCGAGCGCGTGCACGGTGAGTTCGGTCTCGATCTCGAAGCCCTTGGCCAGCGCGGGGAAGGACTTCACGTAGCGGCGCGAGAACACGCGAAAGCCCGACAGCATGTCGGTGAAGCTGCCGCCGAACAGGCCCGCGACCGCGCCGGTCAGCATCTGGTTGCCCAGGCGATGGCCGCGGCGGTAGGTCTGGGCATCGGTCTGGTCGTCGACGCGCGCGCCCACCACCATGTCGAGCTTCTGCTCGACCAGCATGCGGATCATTTCGCGCACCGTCGAGAGATCGTAGGTCGCATCGCCGTCGACCATGATGTAGATGTCGGCCTCGACGTCGGCGAACATGCGCCGCACCACGTTGCCCTTGCCGCGCAGCGGCACGTGCACCACCTGCGCACCGTGGGCGCGCGCGACCTCGGCCGTGCCGTCGGTGGAGTTGTTGTCGAAGATGTGGATCTGCGCCTCGGGCAGGTCGGCGCGGAAGTCCGCCACCACCTTGGGAATGGCCAGCGCCTCGTTGTAGCAAGGGATGATCGCGGCGATGCGCAGGGCCGGCGGCAGCGGCGAAAGCATGGCGGCGGCAGGGGAGGCGAGGCGGGCTTCGGTCGTCATGGTATGGGCGCGAGTATGCGATAAGCCTTCACACCGTCCTTCTCGACGATCAGGCTGAAGTACTTGTCGAAGTCGGGCTTGGTGTGCACATAGGGCGCGAGCGCGGTCTGGATCACGATCGAGCCGAACTGCTGCGAGGCCAGCTTGCGCGCGAGCTGGTCGGCCGGCAGGTACAGGTAGTCCGAGTAGCGGAACGGCCCGAAGATGTCGCCCCACACCGGGTTGGGCGCGAAGTAGATCGAGTCGTTGAGGCCGACCTGGTAGAGCCGGCCCACGGGGTTGGCGCGCAGGTGGCTCAGCACCTCGTAGCCCGGCACGCGCTGGGCAAGGAAGGCCTCGCGCGAGGCGGGCGTGGGCGAGATCATGCGCACGTCGCGCACCGAATGCGCGAGCGCGAAGCCCGCGAGCACCACCATCAGCAGCCCGCCGAAGACGCCCGGCGTGCGGCCGCGCGCGAGCGCCGGCAGCCGGCGCCGCACGAAGGTGCCGGCCCAGCCCAGCAGCGTGTGCCAGCCCACGGCGGCCATCAGTGCGAGCAGCGGGAACGAGGCCATCATGTAGCGCGGATAGCGCGAGGTCGCGACCCAGATCGCGAGCGAGTAGAGGCAGAACACGAAGGCCGCGCGCACCGGGCCCGGGCGCCACAGCGGGCTGAACGGCACCAGCAGCAGCGGCCAGAACAGGCCGTTGGGCATGTTGGCGTGGTCGCGCACGTCGGCCAGCTGCTGCGTGTAGTCGGCCATGTTCCAGTTGGTGAAGCCGAACACACGCGCGCCGATCGGATTGAAGGGATCGCCGGTCTGCAGGTAGTTGCGCGCATACCAGTAGATGCACGGCACCAGGAACAGCCCGAGGGCCGCGAGCCACGGCAGCGGCCGGCGCTCGCGGCGCGCCACGAACACCGCCACCAGCGGCAGGAAGATCAGCGCCTGGTACTTGGAGCCCGCCGCCACGCCGAGGAAGAAGGCGGCCAGCAGCAGCCAGCGCGCGCGCCCGTGGCGCGCAGCGCCGGGCGCCGGTTCGAGCACGTGGCCCTCGTCCCACCACCACAGCGCGACGAAGGCCGCGAGCACGAACAGCGCCACGCCCATGTCGATGTACGAGTTGGGATAGTCGCCCAGCGCGAGCCAGATGCCGGCGCCCAGGCAGGCGATGTAGCGGTTGGCATGCAGCCGGCCGAGGCGATGGATCATCAGCACCGACAGCCAGCCCGCGAGGCCGTGGATGAAGTGGGTGAAGACGTCGTCGTAGACCGTCAGCGCGGCGGCGTAGAGCAGGTCGTAGTTGTAGGGGAACCAGGGGTAGCGCAGCCACTCGTAGACGCCCAGCGTGCCGCTTTGCGCGACCTGGCGCGCATAGGGCAGGTGGTACATCACCTCGTCGAAGGCCACCGGCGGGGCCAGCGGCGAGAACAGCGTGGGCAGGCCCACGAGCAGCAGCGCGGCGAACGCGCATTTCTCGCCGAGGGTGGCTGCCGGCTGCGCGGGCGCGAGCGCGGCGCGCGCCTTCAGCTCGCGGCGCCAGCCGGGCAGCCGCAGCAGCGCCAGCACGATGCCCGCGCCCAGCAGCGCGAGCACCGCGCCCTGGCGCAGCGCGCCGGCGATCGCCAGCGCCTGGAGGGCGACGATGCACAGGCCGACGCCGAGCGTGGTCGCGATCGCGCCCTCGAGCCAGGCGTCGCGCCGCGCGGGCGCCCCGAAGCGCGCCAGCACGGTGGCACCGAAGCCCCAGGCGCCGGCCACGAGGAGGGCCAGCGCCGCGTGGTGCGCGAGGATGAAGAGCAGTGTCTGAATGGGAATCCCCCGGAAGCCTGGATCGGTTCACCGGCCCGCGGGGCGGGCGGCGTGGATGGCGGCGGCGCGGGGGAACGAAAGGACCCGCCGCGCGCCGTCAGAGGTTGGGCGCCAGCAGCCGCTCCAGTTCGGACTCGCTCGCCTTGCGGCGCACCGCCTGGTCCTGCAGCTGGTCATGGCCGATTTTGCCTACGTTGAAATACGTGCTGTCGGGGTGCCCGAGGTAGAACCCCGACACGCTGGCGGCCGGCATCATAGCGAGGCTTTCGGTCAGGCTCATGCCAATGTCCGTGCAGTTCAGGAGGTCGAACATCGGCTTCTTCACGCTGTGGTCGGGGCAGGCCGGGTAGCCGGGCGCGGGGCGGATGCCGCGGTACTTCTCGGCGATCATCTGCTCGTTGCTCAGCGCCTCGTCGGCCGCGTAGCCCCAGAGGTCGGTGCGCACGCGGTGGTGCATGGCCTCGGCGAAGGCCTCGGCCAGCCGGTCGGCCAGCGCCTTGAGCATGATCGCGGAGTAGTCGTCGAGGTCGTCGACGAAGTACTTCTCCTTCTTCTCCACGCCCAGGCCCGCGGTCACGGCGAACATGCCCACGTAGTCCTTCAGGCCGCTCTCGCGCGGCGCGACGAAGTCGGCCAGGCAGCGGCTCGGGCGCATCGTGCCCTCGATCTCCTGCTTCTCGGTCTGCTGGCGCAGGCCGTACCAGGTGAGCGCGGCCTCGCTGCGCGACTCGTCGGTGTAAAGCACGATGTCGTCGTCGTTCTCGGTGTTGGCCGGCCAGAAGCCGACCACGCCGCTCGCGCTGAGCCAGCGGCCCTCGATCAGGCGCTTGAGCATGCGCTGGCCGTCGCCGTAGACGCGCACGGCCTCGGTGCCGACGATCTCGTCCTTGAGGATGGCCGGGAACGGGCCCGCGAGGTCCCAGGTCTGGAAGAACGGGCCCCAGTCGATGTACTTGGCGAGCTCGGTCAGGTCGAAGTTGCGGAACACGCGCCGGCCGATGAACTTGGGCACGGGCGGCACGTAGCTCGACCAGTCGACGGGCGTCTTGTTGGCGCGCGCCCTGGCCAGCGGCCACAGCGGCACCTGCTTCTTGTTGGCATGCTGCGCGCGCACCTTCTCGTAGTCGGCGTTGATCTCGCCGATGTAGGCCGCGGCCTGGTCGCTCAGCAGCGACTGCGCCACGCTCACGCTGCGCGAGGCATCGGGCACGTAGACCACCGGGCCTTCGTAGTGCGGCGCGATCTTCACGGCCGTGTGCACGCGGCTGGTGGTGGCGCCGCCGATCAGCAGCGGGATCTTCCTGATGCGGAAGTGGTCGTCCTTCTGCATCTCGCCGGCCACGTACTGCATCTCTTCCAGGCTCGGCGTGATCAGGCCCGACAGGCCCACGATGTCCGCGCCCTCGACCTTCGCCTTGGCGAGGATCTCGTGGCACGGGACCATCACGCCCATGTTCACCACTTCGAAGTTGTTGCACTGGAGCACGACGGTGACGATGTTCTTGCCGATGTCGTGCACATCGCCCTTCACGGTGGCGATGATGATCTTGCCCTTGGTGCGCACGTCGCGGCCCGCGGCCTCGTCCTGGCGCTTCTCTTCCTCGATGTAGGGGATGAGGTGGGCCACGGCCGACTTCATCACGCGCGCCGACTTCACCACCTGCGGCAGGAACATCTTGCCCTGGCCGAACAGGTCACCCACGATGTTCATGCCGTCCATCAGCGGCCCCTCGATCACATGCAGCGGACGGCCGCCCTTGGCGAGGATCTGCCGGTAGGCCTCCTCGGTGTCCTCCACGATGAAGTCGGTGATGCCGTGCACCATGGCGTGCGACAGCCGCTGGTTGACGTGCACCGGCTGCTCGGGCGTGCCGCGCCACTCGAGCTTCTTGCTGTCGTCCTTGGCGCCGCTCTTGGCGCTCTCGGCCACCTCGACGAGGCGCTCGCCGGCATCGGGCCGGCGGTTGAGCACCACGTCCTCCACGCGCTCGCGCAGCTCGGGCTCGAGGTCGTCGTAGACGCCGACCATGCCGGCGTTGACGATGCCCATGTCCATGCCGGCCTGGATCGCGTGGTACAGGAACACGGTGTGGATCGCCTCGCGCACCGGGTCGTTGCCGCGAAAGCTGAAGCTCACGTTCGACACCCCGCCCGAAACCTTGGCGCCCGGCAGGTTCTGCTTGATCCAGCGCACCGCGTTGATGAAGTCGACCGCGTAGTTGTCGTGCTCCTCGATGCCGGTGGCGATCGCGAAGATGTTCGGGTCGAAGATGATGTCCTCGGGCGGGAAGCCCACCTCGTCGACCAGGATGCGGTAGGCGCGCTCGCAGATCTCGACCTTGCGCGCGAAGGTGTCGGCCTGGCCCTTCTCGTCGAAGGCCATCACCACGGCGGCCGCGCCGTAGCGCTTCACGAGGCGGGCCTCGTGCTTGAACTTGTCCACGCCCTCCTTCATGGAGATCGAGTTGACGATGCCCTTGCCCTGGATGCAGCGCAGGCCGGCCTCGATCACTTCCCACTTCGAGCTGTCGACCATCACCGGCACGCGCGCGATGTCGGGCTCGCTGGCGATCAGGTTGAGGAAGCGCACCATCGCGGCCTTGCTGTCGAGCATGGCCTCGTCCATGTTGATGTCGATCACCTGCGCGCCGTTCTCGACCTGCTGGCGCGCGACGGCCAGCGCATCCTCGAACTGGCCGTTGAGGATCATGCGCGCGAAGGCCTTGGAACCGGTGACGTTGGTGCGCTCGCCGATGTTGACGAACAGGGATCCCTCGCCGATGGCCACCGGCTCGAGGCCGGACAGCTTCATGGGAGGAACGGAAGGCGCGGGAACATCGCTCATGGGGCTCACCTGGGCAGGGGAAGACACGTCAGGTGAGCGTCGTTGCAACCGGGCCTTCCGGGCAGGTTCTGCGAGAAGGCGCCTTCCAAGCCTGACGGCGGGTGCCGCTGCAACGCTCCTTGGAAGGGGTGGCGATTTTACCGGCTGCCGGTGGCGCGGCCGGCGCGCGGGTCTATCGCGGCGGGTTCAGGCCGCCTGCGCGACCGGCGCCGCCGAGGCCGGCAGCCCGAAGACGCGGTCGAAGGCCCAGTTGAAGACGAAGGTGTAGACCAGGAAGAAGATCACCAGCCCCAGGTCCATCACCAGCGCCTGCCACAGCGAGATGCCCAGGCCCCAGGCGAACATCGGCACCAGCAGGCCGATCAGGCCGCCCTCGAAGCCGATGGCATGGGCGATGCGGCGCTTGAGGCTGCGCCCGCGCACCGCCTGGCGCGCCTCCCAGCGCTCGAACAGGCTGTTGAAGATCAGGTTCCAGATCACCGCGATGACCGAGGCCGCCACGGCCAGCACGCCCGAATGGCCGAGGCCGGCGCCCGTCATCAGCGCCAGCCCGGCGCTGGCGGCCACGATGGCGATCCCTTCGTAGAGGGTGATGTAGACGATGCGGCGCTGGATTCCCTGCATGACGGACTCTCTCTCGGCTTGTTGTGTGACTGCGATCCCTGGACTTTATGTGTCTCTTGCTGATATAAAAAGTCAACTTATTTCAGCTTTATTGATAGATCGATCCGAGAACAGCCATGAGCTTCTCCAGCGACAGCGTCGAGGTCTTCCTGGCCGTGATCGACCACGGCTCCTTCTCGGCCGCCGCGCGCGCCCTGCGCCGCGTGCCGTCGGCCGTCAGCATGGCCATCGCCCACCTCGAGGCCGAGCTCGACCTGCAGCTGTTCGACCGCAAGGGCCGCGAGCCCCGGCCCACGGCCGCCGCGCGCTCGCTCGAGCCGCAGGCGCGCGCGCTGGCGGCGCAGCTGCGCCAGCTCGACGCGCAGGCGCTGGCACTGACCCAGGGACTGGAGGAACGGCTCACGCTGGCGATCGCGCCCGAGCTGCTGGCCGCGCCCTGGAGCGGCGCGCTGGCCGAGCTGGCGCACGAGTACCCGCTGCTGCAGGTCGAGGTGCTGGCCGCGCCGCAGGCCGACGCGCTGGCGCTGCTGCACAGCGGCCGGGCCCAGCTCGCGCTTGTGTTCGAGCGGCCCAGCCTCGACGGGCGCGAGGGTTTCCAGGAGGTGGGCAGCGACACCATGGTCGCGGTGATGGCGCCGGGCCACCCCGTGCTGGCCGCCGCGCCCGGCGGCCGCCTGCGCGAGGAGCACCTGATCGCCACCCGCCAGATCGTGGTCGCCGGCCGCGACCTCGTCGCGACCATGGACCCGCGCAGCGTGTTCGCGCGCCACCTCTGGCGCACCGACAACGCGCTGGCCGCCCTGAGCCTGATCACCGCCGGCGTCGGCTGGGGCTGGCTGCCGCGCAATTTCGTGCGGCCGCACGTCGCGGCGGGCGCGCTGGTCGAGATCCCGCTCGAGAACCTCAGCAACGGCCTGAATCTGTGGGTGGACGTGGTGTGGTCGCGCGAAAGGCCGCTGGGGCTGGGGGCGCAGCGCTTCGTGGCGCTGATTTCGCGCGAGCGGGTGGCAGCCAAGTCGATGGGGGTGGATTGACGCGCGCCCGCTGATTGTCATAACATACAAACAAACCAGACCAGGGAGCTGCCATGACCATCACCAGCATTTCCAGCCGGGACTTCACCCGCGACGTGGCCGCCGCCAAGCGTGCGGCCACCCATGGGCCGGTCTACATCACGAACCGCGGCGTGCCCGAGTACGTGCTCCAGCGCATCGAGGACTACCGCCGCGAAAGCGGGGAAGCCGAGGAGTCCTTGCTCGCCCTCATGGACAGCCTGCCCATCACGGGCGACGAGCCCTTCGATCCGCCGCGCGCGCAGATCGTGCCGAAGACGCCGGACCTCGGCTGATGTACGTGCTCGACACCAACGTCGTGTCGGAACTCCGGCATGGCAAGCCGAACCCGTCGCCCGCCGTGCGCGAATGGGCGGCCTCGATCCCGCAGCGCCACTTCTTCCTGAGCGCGATCACCGTGCTCGAGATCGAGACGGGCATCCTGCGGATGGAGCGCCGCTCGCCGCCGCAGGGCGGATCGCTGCGCCGGTGGTTCGACGCCCTGCGCGAAGCCTTCGACGGCCGGATTCTTCCTTTCGGGGCGGAAGCCGCGCTGCTGTGCGCGCCGATGCACGTTCCAGATCCGCGCGACTACCGCGATTCGATGATCGCGGCCACGGCGCTGGCGCACGGCTTCACGCTGGTCACGCGCAACCTGCGCGATTTCGAGAGAAGCGGCGCGAAGCTGCTCAACCCCTGGCCGGCCGAAGGCTGAGCGCCCCGGTCCGCGAAGGGCTCAAGCGGCCTCCTTGTAGAACCCCGCCGCATTGTTCAGCAGCCGCCCCGCCACCGGCGACACCGCGCGCCCGATGGCCGCGATGTGGTCGGGCGTGGTGCCGCAGCAGCCGCCGACGATGTTGACCAAGCCCTCGGCCGCGAACTCGTGCAGCAGGCGCGAGGTCACGTCGGGCGTCTCGTCGAAGCCGGTGTCGCTCATCGGGTTGGGCAGGCCGGCGTTGGGATAGCAGCTGATGAAGGTGTCGTCGGCCACGCGCGCCAGCTCCTGGATGTAGGGGCGCATCAGCGCCGCGCCCAGCGCGCAGTTCAGGCCGATGGCCAGCGGCCGCGCATGGCGCACGCTGTGCCAGAAGGCGGTCACGGTCTGGCCGCTGAGGATGCGGCCCGAGGCGTCGGTCACGGTGCCGCTGATGATCAGCGGCAGGCGCTCGCCGCTGTTCTCGAAATACTCGTCGACCGCGAACAGCGCGGCCTTGGCGTTGAGCGTGTCGAAGATGGTCTCGACCAGGATCACGTCGGCGCCGCCCTCGACCAGCGCCTCGGTCTGCTCGTAGTAGGCGGCGCGCAGGGCCTCGAAATCGACATTGCGCGCGCCCGGATCGTTGACGTCGGGGCTGATGCTCGCGGTCTTGGGCGTCGGGCCGAGGGCGCCGGCCACGAAGCGCGGCTTGTCGGGCGTGGAGTACTTGTCGCAGGCGGCGCGCGCCAGCTTCGCGGACTCGAGGTTCATCTCGCGCGCCAGGTGCGCCATCTTGTAGTCCTCCTGCGCGATGGTGGTCGCGCCGAAGGTGTTGGTCTCGATCAGGTCGGCGCCGGCCGCGAGGTAGCCCTCGTGGATGTCGGAGATGACGTCGGGCCGGGTCAGCGACAGCAACTCGTTGTTGCCCTTCACGTCGCGCTCGAAGTCCTTGAAGCGCTCGCCGCGGTACTGGGCCTCGGTGAGCTTGAAGCGCTGGATCATGGTGCCCATGGCGCCATCGAGGATGGCGATGCGGCGCCCGAGGATCTCGGGCAGTTGCTGGGCACGGGTGTAGACGATCGGCTTCATGGGTCCGGATTGTAGAAAACGCGCCCGCGCCGCACCGTCAAAGCGGTCTTCGGGACTTCAGGCCGGCGCGTGCCGGGCCGCGCGCGCCAGGCAGCCGACCGACAGCAGCGCCAGCAGGCCGCTGGCGACGATGGCCAGGTCGTAGCTGCCGCGCAGGTCGAACAGCAGGCCGGCCGCGCTGGCGCCGATCGAGGCGGCCACGCCGACCGCGATGTAGAGCGTGCCGAGGATGGCGCCCAGCGCGCGCGTGCCGTACCAGCGCGCCGCCAGCGCCGGATAGAGCGCGATGCAGCCGCCGTTGGCCGCGCCGAACAGCAGTGCGAACAGCGCCAGCGCAGCGAAGCCGCCGGCCGCCCACCACAGCAGGTGCAGCGCGGCCAGCGCCAGCGTAAGCAGCGAGAGCAGCCGGCGCGCGCCGAGCCGGTCGCCGAGCCCGCCGAGCACCAGCCGGCCGCCGACGTTGCCCACGCCGATCAGTCCGATCAGCAAGGTGGCGTCGGCCGCGCCGATGCCCAGCCCCTGCGCCGCCGGCGCCACGTGGACCAGCGCGACGAACAGCCCGATCGAGCCCCAGCCGATGGCCGCGAAGTACCACCAGAAGCAGGCGCCGCGCACCGCCTCGCGCCAGCGCAGGCCGGTCTCGACGGGCGCGCCCGCCGACGCGGACACCCGGTCGCCGTCGGGCAGCAGGCCGAGTTCCTGCGGCCGGGCCCGGATCGCCCAGGCCGCCACGCCGCCGAGCAGCAGGATGCCGAGCGCGAACAGCTGCATCGTGGCCTGCCACGACAGGTGCTGCTGCAGCGCGCCGGCCGTCACCGGGCCGACGAAGGTGCCGAGCCCGGTGCCGGCCAGCGCCAGCCCCGAGGCCCGGCTGCGCCGGCGCACGAACCAGCGCTGCACCGCGGCCACCGCCGGCACGTAGACCAGGCCGACGCCGAAGCCGACGAACAGGCCGAACAGCGCGAACAGCACGGCCAGCGACGGCGCCAGGCTGGCCAGCGCGAAGCCGGCCGCCAGCAGCACGATGCCGGTGCCGACCACCGCGCGCAGCGGGAAGCGGTCGGCCAGCGCGCCCGAGAAGGCGCCGACGATGTAGTAGAGCAGCGCCGTGGCCGAGAACAGCGAGGCGACCGGGAAGCGGCCGGCGCCGAAGCTGGCCTGGATGCCGGCGAAGAAGGCGCCGAAGGAATAGGCGGCGCCGAACACCAGCGCCAGCAGCACATGGGCCGCCGCGACGACGCCCCAGCCGCGAAAGAGCCTCATGGCGCCTTCGACATGATCGCGTCCATCGCCGCGACGAAGCGCTCGAGCTCGTGCGGCGCGCCGACCGAGACGCGGATGAAGCGCTCGAAGCCCGGCTCCTTCCACGGCTTGACGATGATGCCGCGCGCCAGCAGCGCCTCGTTGACCGGTCCGTTCGGCCGGCCCAGGTCGATGAACAGGAAGTTGGCCGCCGAGGGCGCGATGCGCAGCCCCGGCCAATCGCGCGCGCGCAACTGTGCGGCCAGCGCTTCGCGCAGCCGCACGGTCTGTTCCACGGCCGCCTGCATGCAGGCCTCGTCGCCCCAGGCCGCGAGCGCCGCGGCCTGCGCCGCGAGGTTCACGTTGAAGGGCGTGCGCACGCGGTCGAGCAGCTGCACCAGCGCCGCGTCGGAAGCGATGCCGTAGCCCACGCGCAGGCCCGCCAGGCCCCAGGCCTTGGAGAAGGTGCGCAGCACGATCCACGGGAAGGCCACCGCTTCGCCGCGCAGCCGCGCGAGCACGTCGGGGTAACCGGGCGCGAGCCGCGCGTATTCGTAGTAGGCCTCGTCGACCACCAGCAGCGTGCCCGCGGGCACGGCGGCCAGCAGGCGCTCGAAGTCCCGCGTGTCGAACATGCAGCCGACCGGGTTCGAGGGATTGGCCAGCATCACCAGCTTGGGGCCGCGCGCGAGCGCCGCGCACCAGGCCTCGATGTCGAAGCCCAGCTCGGGCGTGAGCGCCAGCAGCTCGACCTGCGCGCCCATCATGCGCGGATAGATCTCGTGCAGGCCGAAGGCGGGGCGCTGCGTGAGCACGCGGTCGCCGGGGCCCAGGAAGGCCTGGCACAGCATCTGGAGGATGTCCTCCGAGCCGTTGCCGATCACCAGTTCCGACGGCCGCGCGCCGCTGCGTTCGGCGATCGCGGCGCGCAATGCGGTGCAGTGAGCATCGGGGTAGGTGCCCGCGCGCGCCGCCAGGTCGACCAGCGCGCGCGCCACCGCGGGGCTCGCGCCGTAGGGGTTCTCGTTGCTCGCGAGCCGCGCGATCTGGTCGACGCCGTAGCGCGCGCGCACGGCCTCCGAGGACAGGCCGGCGTTGTAGGCCGGCAGCGGCGCGACTTCGGGTCGCGCGAGGGCATGGATGGCGGTCGTGTTCACAGGTCGAATACCTTGCCGGGGTTGAGCAGGTGGAGGGGATCGAGCGCCTGCTTGATGGCGCGCATCGCGGCGAGTTCGTCAGGAGTGCGGCTCGCGCCCAGGTAGGGCTTCTTGTGCAGGCCGATGCCGTGCTCGGCCGAGATGCTGCCGCCGCGGGCCTCGACCTGCGCGTAGACCATGCGCTCGAAGGCCTCGGCTTCGCCGCCGATGGCCCGGCCGTCGGTGGTCACGTGCAGGTTGCTGTCGCCCACGTGGCCGAAGAACAGCGAGTGGTGCCCGGGCCAGCGCGCATCGAGCGCCGCGCGGCAGTCGTCGGCGAAGCGGCCGATGCTGGCCATCGGCAGGCTCACGTCGAGGTTGATCGGCGGATGCATGTGCACCGGCAGCTCGGCCGTGGCCTCGCGGATCTTCCAGAAGGCGCGAGCCTGCGATTGCGACTGGGCGATGGCGGCATCGACCGCCGCGCCCTCCTCCATCGCACCGGCCAGCGCCGCCTCGAGCGCCTCGCGCAGCGCGGCCTCGTCCTCGCCGGCCACGTCGACCAGCGCCACCAGCGGATGCGCCGCGTCGAAGGGCTCGCGCAACTGCTGCCAGCGCAGCGAGGTCTGCACGAAGTCGCGCCACATCAGCTCGAAGGCCGCCAGCGCGCCCGGAAAGCGCGCGCCGAGCCGGCGCAGCAGCACCAGCGCGGCCTCGAAGTCCGGCAGCGCGACCAGCGCCGTGGCCTTGGCGCGCGGTGCCGGATGCAGCCGCAGCAGCGCGCGCGTGATCACGCCCAGCGTGCCCTCGGCGCCGATGAAGAACTGCTTGAGGTCGTAGCCGGTGTTGTTCTTGAGCATGGGCCGCAGCATCGGCAGCACGCGGCCGTCGGCCAGCACCACCTCCAGGCCCAGCGCCTGCTCGCGCATCATCCCGAACTGCAGCACGCCGTTGCCGCCCGCGTTGGTCGACAGCGCGCCGCCGATCTGGCACGAGCCGCGCGCGCCGAAGTCCACGCCGAACAGCAGGCCCCGCGCGGCGGCCGCCTCCTGCACCGACTGCAGGGTCGCGCCGGCCTGCACGGTCAGCGTGCCGGCGGCGGCATCGAGCGACTCGATGGCGTTCATGCGTTCGAGCGAGAGCGCGATCGCATCCGCGCGCGGCACCGCCGCGCCGGCCAGCCCCGTGAGCCCGCCCTGCGGCACCACGGGCACGCGATGCTCGCTGCACAGGCGCAGCACGGCCGACACCTCGCGCGTGTCGCGCGGGCGCACCAGCGCCAGCGGCAGCACCGGCGCCACGCCGCTCCAGTCGCTGCGGTGGCGCTCGGCGATGGCCTCGCCGCGCAGCACCTGGCCGGCGCCCAGCGCCTCGCCGAGCGCGGCGAGAAAGGCCTCCTGGCTCATGGCCGGCTCACCCGCGGCCTTCGACGAAGTCGAGCACCGCCTCGAGCATGCGGCGCACCTGCGGCTGCACGCCGGCCGCCACCTGGGGCAGGTAGGCGAAGGGCAGCGCTTCCTGCATATAGCTCGACTGCGTCATCTCGAGCTGCACCGCATGCACGCCACCCGCGGGGTTGCCGTACTGGCGCGTGATGTGGCCGCCCTTGAAGCGGCCGTTGAGCACGCCTGTGTAGCCGGGGTTCGACGTCGCGATGCCCAGCAAGGTGGCGGCGAGCGCGGGGTCGCAGCTCCTGCCGTCGGCGGTGCCGAGGTTGAGGTCGGGCAGCTTACCCTCGAAGAAGCGCGGCAGCACCGAGCGGATCGAGTGCGCGTCCCACAGCGCGATGGTGCCGTGCGCGGCCTTGAGTCGCGCCAATTCGGCCGCGAGCTGCGCGTGATAGGGCTGCCAGATCGCCTCGCGGCGCGCGGCGATCTCGGCCTCGCCGGGCACATCGCCCGCGGCGTACAGCGGCGTGTCGTCGAAGGTGTCGACCGGGCACAGGCCGGTGACGCTCTGGCCCGGATAGAGGCTGGCGCCGTCGGGCGGACGGTTGAGGTCGATCACGTAGCGCGAGTGCGTGGCCACCAGCACCGAGGCGCCGAGTGCGTCGGCGAAGTCGTAGAGCTGCTCGAGGTGCCAGTCGGTGTCGGGTACATGGCGCGCCTCCTCGGTGAAGCGCGCGAGCAGCGCGCCCGGCACGTGGGTGCCCACGTGCGGCATCGAGATCAGCAGCGGGCGCGTGCCCTGGCGGAAGCGGAAGGCCGGTTCGGTGGTGGTGAAGCTCATGGCATGGGGTTCCTCAGTCTTGAAGCAGTTGGGTGCGCGCGGCCACGAAGGCAGACGCGGCCTCGGCATGCAGCGCATGGCGCCCGGCGGCGACGCGCGGGCGGCCCGCCACCCACACGGCGTCGATGGCGCTGGTGCGGTGGCTCGCGAAGACGTGCGCCGACAGCATGTCGGGCGCCGACAGCCCCTGCAGCGCGAGCCGTTGCGCATCGAGCACCACGAAGTCGGCCTGCTGGCCCGCCGCGAGGCCGCCGATGGCGCGGCCCGCGGCCTGCGCGCCGCCCTGCACCGCCTGCAGGGTGAGCGCGGTCGCCACGTGTGGCTGCGCCGCGGTCGCGCCCACGTTGCGCTGGCGCGTGCGCAGGCGCTGGCCGTACTCGAGCATCAGCAGCTCCTCGGCCGCATCGACGCAGGCATGGCTGTCGGAGCCCAGGCCCCAGGCGCCGCCGTGCTGGCGCCAGGCCGCGAAGTCGAACAGGCCGTCGCCGAGGTTGGCCTCGGTGGTCGGGCAGAGGCCGGCGACCGCGCCGCTGCGGGCACCGCGCCGGTACTCGTCGGCGTCCATGTGCGTGGCATGCACCAGGCACCAGCGCGCGTCGACCGGCGCATGGTCGAGCAGCCATGCCACCGGGCGCTGGCCGCTCCAGGCGATGCAGTCGTCGACCTCCTTGGTCTGCTCGGCGATGTGGATGTGGACCGGCGCGCCGGCCTCGATCGCATCGAGCCCCGCGAGCGCCTCGCGCAGCGCTTCGGGCGGCACCGCGCGCAGCGAGTGCGGCGCGAGGCCGAGCCGCGCGCCCTGCGCGTCGCAGGCGGGCTTCAGCGCCTCGAGCAGCCGCAGCATCGAGTCGGTGGAACGGATGAAGCGCCGCTGCCCCTCGCTGGGCGGCAGGCCGCCGAAGCCGCTGGTCTGGTAGAGCACCGGCAGCAGGGTGAAGCCGATGCCGGTCCTGTGCGCGGCGCGCAGCAGCGCGCGGCTCAGCGTGGCGTCGTCGGCATAGGGTTTGCCGTCGGCGTCGTGGTGCACGTACTGGAACTCGCAGACGCTGGTGTAGCCGGCCTCGAGCATCTCGGCATAGAGCCAGGTCGCGATGTCTTCCATCTGCCGCGGGCCGAGGTGCGCGGCGAAGCGGTACATCAGCGTGCGCCAGCTCCAGAAGCTGTCCTGCTGTTCGGCGCGGTGTTCGGTCAGGCCCGCGAAGGCGCGCTGGAAGGCGTGCGAGTGAAGGTTGGGCATGCCGGGGATCACGGGGCCGCTGGCCGTCTCGGCATCGGCGGGCCTCTCGGCGCCGGCCCTCGCCTCGACGAGCTGGCCGGCCTCGTTCCATGCCAGCAGCACGTTCTTCGCCCAGCCGGTGGGCAGCAGCGCGTCGGCCGCGAACAGCGCGCGCGTCATGCCGAGGCTCCCACCGCGATGCGGCCCTGCCGCACCACGGTGCGCACGGGCCGCTGGCCGAACCAGTAGGCGAGCTCGGCCGCGTCGCGCACCGACCAGAGCACGAAGTTCGCGGGCCGGCCCGCTGCGATCGCGCCATGCGTGGCTTCGAGGCCTAGCGCGCGCGCCGCATGCTGGGTGACGCCGGCCAGCGCCTCGGGCACGGTGAGGCGGAACAGGGTGCAGGCCATGTTGACCATCAGCAGCAGGCTCAGCGCGGGCGAGGTGCCGGGGTTGTGGTCGGTCGAGACCGCCATCGGCACGCCCGCGGCGCGCAGCGCCTCGATCGGCGGCAGGTGGGTGTCGCGCAGCGTGTAGTAGGCGCCGGGCAGCAGCACGGCCACGGTGCCGGCCGCGCGCATCGCCTCGATGCCCTCGGCCGACAGGTGCTCGATGTGGTCGCAGGACAGCGCGCCGTAGCGCGCGGCCAGCGCGGCGCCGCCCATGTCCGAGAGCTGCTCGGCATGCAGCTTGACCGGCAGGCCCAGCGCCCGGGCGGCCTGGAACACGCGCTCGGTTTCGTCGAGCGAGAAGGCGATGCGCTCGCAGAACACGTCGACCGCGTCGACCAGCCCCTCGGCCGCAAGCGCCGGCAGCATCTCGCGGCAGACCAGCTCGATGTACTCGCCGCTGCGGCCCGCGTACTCGGGCGGCAGCGCATGGGCGCCGAGGAAGGTGGTGCGCACCGTCACGCCGTAATGCTCGCCGAGCCGCCGCGCCACGCGCAGCTGCTTGCGCTCGTGCGCGAGCGCGAGGCCGTAGCCCGACTTGATCTCGATCGCGCAGACGCCGTCGGCCAGCAATGCCTCGAGCCGCGGCGCGGCCTGGGCGAACAGCGCGTCCTCGTCGGCCTCGCGCGTGGCGCGCACCGAGGAGACGATGCCGCCGCCGGCCTTCGCCACCTCCTCGTAGCTCGCGCCCGCGAGCCGCATCGCGAACTCGTTGGCGCGCTGGCCGCCGTAGACCAGGTGGGTGTGGCAGTCGACCAGGCCCGGCGTGGCCAGCGCGCCGCCGCCGTCATGCACGGGCAATGCGGCGTACTCGGCCGGCAGCGCGGCGCGCGCGCCGACCCAGCGGATCGTGCCCTGCGCGACGACGAGGGCGGCATCGTCCGATTCGATGCCGGGCGCGGCGCCCGGCGCGAGGCGCAGGCCGGTCCAGAGGCCGTCGGCGGAAGGATGGGAGAGGGTCATGGGTCTGTGGTCTCGGGTTGCGGCCTCAGGCGGGAACGATGCGCACGGCCACGAGGCGTGCCGTCGCGTCCTCGGGCTCGAGCTGCCAGCCGCGCGGCGCATCGGACCAGCACAGGCCCTCGCTTTCGCGGCACGCCGCGCCACCGGCATCGAGCCGCCAGCCGCCGCGCAGCGCGAGCAGCACGCCATGCGGCGCGGCTTCGAGCGCCGTGGCGCCGTCGAGCACGCGCACCTCGGCGCGCCAGGCGCCGCGGCGGGTCATCACGTTGAAATCGCTCGAGGCGCCGCCCAGCAGCGTGCAGTCGAGCGCGGTGTCGCCGCTGAAGGCGAAGGGCCGGTGCGGCGCATCGAGCGGATGGTCGATGGCGCCGTCGGCCGAGCGCAGCCGCACGCCATCGCCCTCGAGCAGCATGATGCTGCGGTCGATGCCCGCGAAGCGCGAGAACGGCCCGGCCTGCGCGATGCTGGCGATACTCACGCGCCAGCCGAAGTCCTCGAGCCCGGCGCCGGCCGGCCAGCAGGCGATCTCCTGCGTGGTGCCGCCGCCGTTCTTCCACGGCGTGACGGGCAAGGTGGCGCGCGAGAAGCGCTGCGTGCCGCCGGCCATGCTCAGCCCTTGATCATCGGCAGCTTCAGGCCCTGCTTCTTCGCGGTGGCCACGGCGATGTCGTAGCCCGCGTCGGCATGGCGCATCACGCCGGTGGCGGGGTCGTTGAACAGCACGCGCTCGATGCGCCTGGCGGCGGCGTCGGTGCCGTCGCAGACGATCACCACGCCCGAATGCTGCGAGTAGCCCATGCCCACGCCGCCGCCATGGTGCAGGCTGACCCAGGTGGCGCCGCCCGCGGTGTTGAGCAGCGCGTTGAGCAGCGGCCAGTCGCTCACGGCATCGGTGCCGTCCTTCATCGCCTCGGTCTCGCGGTTGGGGCTGGCGACCGAGCCGGTGTCGAGGTGGTCGCGGCCGATCACGATCGGGCCCTTGAGTTCGCCCGATTTCACCATCTCGTTGAAGGCCAGGCCGGCCCTGTGGCGCTCGCCCAGGCCCAGCCAGCAGATGCGCGCGGGCAGGCCCTGGAAGCTGATGCGCTCGCGCGCCATGTCGAGCCAGCGGTGCGTGTGGGTGTTCTCGGGGAACAGCTCCTTGATCTTGGCGTCGGTCTTGTAGATGTCCTCCGGATCGCCCGAGAGCGCGACCCAGCGGAACGGGCCCTTGCCCTCGCAGAACAGCGGCCGGATGTAGGCCGGCACGAAGCCCGGGAAGTCGAAGGCGTTCTTCACGCCCTCGTCGAAGGCCACCTGGCGGATGTTGTTGCCGTAGTCGACGGTCGGGATGCCCATGGCCTGGAAGTCGAGCATGGCCTGCACGTGCACCGCGCACGATTGCGCCGCCGCCTTCTTGAGCGCGGCATGCTGCGACTCGTCCTTCATCGCGGCCTGCCATTGCGCCACGCTCCAGCCCGCGGGCAGGTAGCCGTTGATCAGGTCGTGCGCCGAGGTCTGGTCGGTCACGAGGTCGGGCTTGAGGCCGCCGGCCTTCGCGCGCTTCACCAGTTCCGGGAGGATCTCGGCCGCGTTGCCCAGCAGCGCGATCGACACCGCTTCCTTGGCGTCGCAGTGCTGCTTGATCAGTTCGAACGCATGGTCGATGTCGCGCGCCTGCTTGTCGACATAGCGGGTGCGCAGGCGGAAGTCGATGCTCGACTGCTGGCACTCGATGTTGAGCGAGACCGCGCCCGCGAGCGTGGCCGCGAGCGGCTGCGCGCCACCCATGCCGCCGAGGCCGGCCGTGAGGATCCACTTGCCCGCGAGGCTGTTGTCGTAATGCTGGCGGCCGGCCTCGACGAAGGTCTCGAAGGTGCCCTGCACGATGCCCTGGCTGCCGATGTAGATCCAGCTGCCGGCCGTCATCTGGCCATACATGAAGAGGCCCTTGCGGTCGAGCTCGTTGAAGTGCTCCCAGTTGGCCCACTGCGGCACCAGGTTCGAGTTGGCGAGCAGCACGCGCGGCGCGTTCTCGTGCGTCTTGAACACGCCCACCGGCTTGCCCGACTGGATCAGCAGGGTCTCGTCGTCCTCGAGCTCCTTCAGCGAGGCGAGGATCTGGTCGAAGCATTCCCAGTTGCGCGCGGCGCGGCCGATGCCGCCGTAGACCACGAGGTCCTGCGGCCGCTCGGCCACCTCGGGATCGAGGTTGTTCTGCAGCATGCGGAACGGCGCCTCGGTGAGCCAGCTCTTGCAGTTCAGCTGGCTGCCGCGCGGGGCGCGGATCACGCGCGTGGGGTCGTGGCGCGGATCGGCGCCGGTGGCGGCGTTGGCGGCGATGAATTTGTCGGGTGCGTTCATGGCGGGAGTCCTTTCGATGGCAAGGAAGGTCGGACGAAGAATCGGGGGAAGGTTCAGGCGCGGCTCGGCAGCACGGCGGCCAACGGCGCGGCCCAGTCGCCGCGGCGGGCCCACAGGCGCATGGCTTCCACGTCGGGCGCCATGAATCGGTCCTGCTCGATGAAGGCCACGCGCTCGCGGATGGCGGCGAACTCGGCCTCGACCAGCGCGGAGCTGCGCGGGCTGTCGGCGTTGCGCTTGAGCTCGATGCCCTGGCAGGCGCCCATGGCCTCGATGCCGACCACCACCGCGGTGTTGTCGACCATCTCGGCCAGGCGGCGGCCAGCGAAGGTGGCCATCGACACGTGGTCTTCCTGGTTGGCCGAGGTCGGCAGGCTGTCGACGCTGGCCGGATGGGCCAGCGACTTGTTCTCGGAGGCCAGCGCCGCGGCCGTGACCTGGGCGATCATGAAGCCGGAGTTGACGCCGCCGTCGCGCACCAGGAAGGGCGGCAGGCCCGAGAGGCCCGAGTCGAGCAGCAGCGCGAGCCGGCGCTCGGAGATGGCGCCGATCTCGCTCACCGCCAGCGCGATGATGTCGGCCGCGAAGGCCACGGGCTCGGCGTGGAAGTTGCCGCCCGAGATCACGTCGCCGGTGTCGCTGAAGACCAGCGGGTTGTCCGACGCCGCGTTGGCCTCGATGCGCAGCACCCGCGCCGCATGCGCGAGGTTATCGAGGCAGGCGCCCATGACCTGGGGCACGCAGCGGATCGAGTACGGGTCCTGCACGCGGCCGCAGTCGGCGTGCGAGGGCACGATGGCGCTGCCCTCGAGCAGCGCGCGCACCGCGCCCGCCACCGCGATCTGGCCCGGCTGGCCGCGCGCGGCGTGGATGCGCTCGTCGAAGGGCTTGATCGAACCCTGGATCGCCTCGAGCGAGAGCGCGCCCGCCATCAGGCCGGCGGCGAACACGTCCTCGGCGCCGAACAGGCCCGCCAGCGCGAGCGCGGTCGACACCTGCGTGCCGTTGAGCAGCGCCAGGCCTTCCTTGGGGCCGAGCACGAAGGGCGCGAGACCGATGCGGCGCATGGCCTCGGTGCCGCCGATGGTCTCGCCCTCGGGCGTGCCGACCTCGCCCTCGCCGATCAGCACGCAGGCCATGTGGGCCAGCGGCGCGAGGTCGCCCGAGGCGCCGACCGAGCCCTTGCTGGGGATGCGCGGCAGGAGGCCCGCGTTGAACAGCGCGAGCAGCGCGTCGACGATCTCGGGCCGCACGCCCGAATGGCCGCGCGCCAGGCTCACGGCCTTGGTGGCGAGCACCAGCCGCACCACGCCGTCGGGCAGCGGCACGCCGGTGCCGACGCTGTGCGAGAGCACGAGGTTGCGCTGCAGCTCGGCCAGGCGCTCGGGCGGAATGATGGTCTGCGCGAGCTTGCCGAAGCCGGTGTTGATGCCGTAGACCACCTCGCCGGCCTCGACGATGCGGCGCACGGTGGCCTGGGCGGCCAGCAGGCCGGCGCGCGCGGCGCCGGCGAGTTCGAGCCGCGCGCCGCCCGCATGGATGCGGCGCAGCGCGGGCAGGTCGACCTCGCCGGGCGAGAGCACGAGCGGTTCGGTGGCGGCGTTGGGAGCAAGCTTCATGGTGCGATCCTGTATATACAAGTAGGTGCGAAAAAAATCGAAGGCCGGTATGGCGTGCGTGGATTCAGCCGAAGGCCTGGTTGCCGTCGACGCGGAAGCGGCTGCCGAGCCGGTAGCGCGAGGCCGGGTGCAGGCAGCGCACCAGCGTCACGGGCAGGTCGCGGGTCCAGGTGCGGCGGGTCAGCAGCAGGCAGGGCTCGGCCGGCGGCATGTCGAGGCGCTCGGCCTGCTCGGCGGTGGGCAGCACCGCGTCGACCACGTGCTCGATCTGGTCGAAGGGCACGTTGCGCACCAGGTACTCGCCGGGCGAGACGACCGAGAAGTCCTGGTCGAGGAACTCGGGCACGGCGCGCGGATTGACGTAGCGGTCCTCGATCTGCACTGGCGTGCCGTTCTCCAGGTGCAGGCAGACGGTGTGGAACACCGACTCGCCGGGCCGCAGGTCGAGCCACACGGCGATGTCGGGCGAGGCGGCGATGCGCTCGAGCGCGATGAACTCGCAGTGGTAGTCGTGGCCGCGCTGGCGGATCTCGCTCGCGATGTTGGCGATCTGCAGCAGCGTGGACTGCGGCTTGTTCTCGGCCACGAAGCTGCCCACGCCGGCCACGCGCACGATGCGGCCCTGCTCCGAGAGCTCGCGCAGCGCGCGGTTGGCGGTCATGCGCGAGATGGCGAACTGCGCCACCAGCTCGTGCTCGGACGGCAGCCGGTGGCCGGGCGGCCAGGTGCCGTCCTGGATCTTGCGCGAGATGTGGTCCTTGACCTGCGCATAGAGCGCGAGCGATGGCGCGGCCGCGCTCGCGCCGGCGGGGCTGGGTGCGGAGGACGGCAGGTCGCGCTTCATCGCTCTCAATGCTCCGCCGACGCCATCGATTCGGCGCGGATCTCCTCGGTCAGCCGGGCCTTGATCTCCATGAACTCGGGCGAGGTCTTGATCGTGTAGTGGCGCGGATGCGGGAAGTCGACCGCGATCTCGGTCTTGATGCGGCCGGGCCGGGCGCTGAACACGGCCACGCGGTTGGCCATGAAGATGGCCTCGTCGATGTCGTGCGTGACGAACAGCACCGTCTTCTGCGCCGACTCCCAGATGCCCAGCAGCAGTTCCTGCATCAGCACGCGGGTCTGGTTGTCGAGCGCGCCGAAGGGCTCGTCGAGCAGCAGCATCTTGGGGTCGTTGGCCAGCGCGCGCGCGATCGCGGTGCGCTGCTGCATGCCGCCCGAGAGCTGCTTGGGATAGTGGTGCTCGAAGCCGCGCAGGCCGACCTTGGCGATGAAGAACTCGCTGCGCTCCTTCTGCTCGGCCTCGCTCATGCCGCGCTCGCGCAGGCCGAAGCGGATGTTCTGCGCGATCGTGAGCCAGGGGAACAGGGTGTAGCTCTGGAACACCACGCCGCGGTCGGCGCCCGGGCCCTCGATCGGCTGGCCATCGAGCAGCACCTCGCCGGTGGTCGGGAAGTCGAGCCCCGCGACGATGCGCAGCAGGGTGGACTTGCCGCAGCCCGAGGGGCCGAGGATGGTGACGAAGTCGTTCTCGCGCACCTCGAAGTCGACCGGCAGCAGCGCCTGCGTGCGCTGGCCGCGCGTGCCGGTGAAGGTGCGCGAGACGCCGTGGATCGACAACTGGGCCGGCTTGACGATGGTGCTCACAGCGTGCTCCAGGCGAAGAGGCGGCGGTTGACCGCCTTGAAGGCGAAGTCGGACACGAGGCCGATCACGCCGATGACGATGATCCCGAAGATGATCTGGCCGGTGTTCAGGAGCGCCTGGCTGTCGGTGATCATGTGGCCGATGCCCGAGGAGGAACCGATGAGCTCGGCCACGATGACGTAGGTCCAGGCCCAGCCCAGCACCAGGCGCAGGGTCTCGGCGATGCCGGGCGCGGCGCCCGGGATCAGCACGCGGCGCACGATGCCCCGGCTGCTGGCGCCCAGCGTGTAGGCGGCCTCCACCAGGTCCTTGCGCGCGCTGCCCACGGTCACGGCCACCATCAGGATCACCTGGAACACCGAGCCGATGAAGATCACCAGCAGCTTCTGGCTCTCGCCGATGCCGGCCCAGAGGATCAGCAGCGGAATGAAGGCCGAGGCCGGCAGGTAGCGGCAGAACGAGACGAAGGGCTCGAGGAAGGCCTCGATCGGCTTGTAGGCGCCCATCGCGATGCCCAGCGGCACGGCGATCACCGAGGCCAGCACGAAGCCGCCGACCACGCGCCACACCGTCATCCCGATGTCCTGGATGAAGTTGTACTCGGTGAACAGCAGCCAGCCTTCGCGCACCATCGTGACCGGGCTGGCCAGGAAGGTCGGCGAGACGAAGCCGCCGAGCGTGAAGAAGGCCCAGACGGCGAAGAACAGCACGAAGAAGCCGACGCCGAGCATCCAGCGCGCACGCGGGCTCACGGGTTCGAGCGGCGCCATCGCGCGGCGGCGCCGCGCGGCGGCCACGCGCACGGCGGCGGGGGGAACGGAGGCCGCCGCGGGAGCGGCTGGCGCGGAGGGGATGGCGGTCGTCGCTTCCATGGCGGGCGATGCGTGGCGCTTCGTCGTTGCGGCTCGGGGCGGCTTACTTGATGAAGCTCGCGTCGAAGGTCGCGGCCAGGTCCTCGGGCGCTTTGCGGATCACGCCGGCCTCCAGCAGGATCGGCACCGAGTCCTTCATGAACTGGGTCAGCTCGCCGCTGAAGAACTTCTGGTTCGCGGCCTTGTCCTGCCAGCGCAGGTAGGCCGAGGACTTGGCGAACTGCTCGCCGCTCTGCTTGACCGCGCTGCCCATCAGCTCGTTGGACTTGGCCGGGTCGGACTTGATCATCTCGAGCGCCTCGAAGTACGAGTCGGTCAGCGCCTGCGCGGCCTTGGCGTTGGCCTTGAGCCAGGTCGGCGCGCAGCCCACGGTGTCCATCACCATCGGGTAGTCGAGCGTGGTCGCGAGGATCTTGCCGGCCTGCGGGTTGGCGCGCACGGTCGACAGGTAGGGCTCGTAGGTCATGGCGGCGTCGTTCTGGCCCGCGACGAAGGCCTGGGCGGCCGGCTGGGGCTCGAGCGAGACCGTCTTCACGTCCTTGATGCTCATGCCGTTCTTCGACAGCATCCAGGCCAGGCCGAAGTACGGCGCGGTGCCGGGCGCGCTCACGCCGACGGTCTTGCCCTTGAGATCGGAGAAGCCCTTGACGTCGTTGCGCACCGCGATGCCGTCGGCGCCGTAGGACTTGTCCATCTGGAAGATCTGCACGATCGGCACGCCGTTGGCGTTCCAGGCCACGTGCGTCTCGACGGTGGTGGCGGCGCACTGGATCGCGCCCGAGGCCAGCGCCAGGTGGCGGTCCTTCTGCGGGATCATCTTGAGCTCCACGTCGAGCCCGTTCTTCTTGAAGATGCCGGCCTTGTCGGCCAGCGACAGCGGCGCGAAGCCGGTCCAGCCCGACATGCCGAGCGTGATCTTGGTCTGGGCGGCGGCGCCCCCGGCCGCGCCCGCGATGCATGCACCGGCTGCCAGCAGCGTGGCGATCTTTGCGACTGTCTTGGCCATCGAGGCCCTCCTGTTCGTGTGAAGCGTCAATTGAATCGGCTGGCAGCGCCCGTCGGAGCTTTCCGTGGTGCGCGGCCGCAGTGTCATTCGCCTGAACACCCCTGTATATACAGGATAACCCGAAAAAGCCGCGGCGGAAACGGTGCAAGCCAGCACGGAGCGCACCTTGTATTGGTGCGAACCGCCCGATGCATGCACCAGTATGCTGTCTATACAGGCATCTCAAGCGAATGCCGACCGCTTGCAAACGGCGTGCCAGCCGCGCCGGCCGCCCGGACCGACGGGCGGTCGTACCCGGCCGGGCGACCGCGGCGGCGCGCCTGCTGCGCTGCGGCGACAATCGACCCCTTTCGTCGCCACCCAGCCCGCCGCCTTGTCCAATTCACCTTCCGCCGACCCCGCGCAGATCCTGCACGAGGTCTTCGGCTACGCCGCCTTCCGCGGTCCGCAGGCCCCGATCGTCGACCACGTGACCGGCGGCGGCGACGCCCTGGTGCTGATGCCCACCGGCGGCGGCAAGTCGCTGTGCTACCAGATCCCCGCGATCGCGCGCCAGCGCGCCGGGCACGGCATCGCGGTGGTGGTGTCGCCGCTGATCGCGCTGATGCACGACCAGGTCGGCGCGCTGCACGAGGCCGGCGTGGACGCCGCCTTCCTCAATTCCACGCTCGACTGGCAGCAGACGCAGGACGTCGAGCGCCGCATGGCGCGCGCCGAGGTCACGCTGCTGTACGCCGCCCCCGAGCGCGTGACCACGCCACGCTTCCTCGAGCTGATGGACGCGCTGGCCGCGCGCGGCAAGCTGTCGATGTTCGCGATCGACGAGGCGCATTGCGTGAGCCAGTGGGGCCACGACTTCCGTCCCGAGTACCGCGCGCTCACGGTGCTGCACGAGCGCTACCCGGGCGTGCCGCGCATCGCGCTGACCGCCACCGCCGACGCGCTCACGCGCGCCGACATCGTCGAGCGGCTGCAGCTCGAGCAGGCGCAGCAGTTCGTCTCGAGCTTCGACCGGCCGAACATCCGCTACACCATCGTCGAGAAGAAGGAAGCCACCACGCAGCTGCTGCGCTTCATCGAGCGCGAGCACGAGGGCGATGCCGGCGTGGTCTATTGCCAGTCGCGCAAGCGCGTGGAGGACGTGGCGGTGGCGCTGCGCGACGCGGGCATCAACGCCCTGCCCTACCACGCGGGGCTCGACGCCTCGGTGCGCCAGGCGCACCAGGACCGCTTCCTGCGCGAGGAAGGCATCGTGATGTGCGCCACCATCGCCTTCGGCATGGGCATCGACAAGCCCGACGTGCGCTTCGTGGCCCACCTCGACATGCCCAAGAACATCGAGGGCTACTACCAGGAGACCGGCCGCGCGGGCCGCGACGGCGAGCCGGCCCAGGCCTGGATGGCCTACGGCCTGCAGGACGTGGTGAACCAGCGCCGCATGATCGACGAGAGCCCGGCCGGCGAGGAATTCAAGCAGGTGATGCGCGGCAAGCTCGACGCGCTGCTCTCGCTGGCCGAGGCCAGCGACTGCCGGCGCGTGCGCCTGCTGGGTTACTTCGGCGAACAGAGCACGCCCTGCGGCAACTGCGACAACTGCATCGCGCCGCCGCAGGTCTGGGACGGCACCGACGCGGCGCGCAAGCTGCTGTCCACGGTCTACCGCGTGCAGCAGCAAAGCGGCATCAGCTTCGGCGCCGGCCACGTGATGGACATCCTGCGCGGCAAGGAGACCGAGAAGGTCAAGCAGTTCGGCCACGAGCGCATCAGCACCTTCGGGCTCGGCGCGGAATTCAGCGAGGTGCAGCTGCGCGGCGTGCTGCGCCAGCTGATCGCGATCGGCGCGGTGGCGGTCGACGCCGAGGCCTACAACACGCTCAAGCTCACCGAGGGCTCGCGCGCGGTGCTGCGCGGCGAGACCACGGTGTCGCTGCGCGAGTCGATCTCCTCGCCGACGGCGCGCGGCGGCAAGTCGCGGCGCGAGAAGACCGCGCGCGGCGCGCCCTCGCCGGCCGCGGCCGCGCTCGACGCGCAGGGCCAGTCGCGCTTCGACGCGCTCAAGGCCTGGCGCGCCGAGGTGGCGCGCGAGCACAACCTGCCGGCCTACGTGATCTTCCACGACGCCACGCTGGCCGCGATCGCCGAGCGGGCACCGGCCACGCTCGAGGACCTGAAGGGCATCAGCGGCATCGGCACGAAGAAGCTCGAGGCCTACGGCAGCGAGGTGCTGCGGGTGTGCTCGGCGTTCTAGCCGGCCTCAGTTCGCGACGGGCAGCTTCACCGGCACCGGCCGCGTGAGCAGGTCGACGTAGAGGTCGTAGAAGCGCGCGTTGTCGAACTTCTTCACCACCTTCATCTTCTGCAGCGGCACGCCCGCCGGCGGCGTGGCATAGCCGACCGAGCGGCCGTTCTCGGGATCGCCGGGCTTGGCGATCACGTCGACGTACTCCTCGCTGACCTCGGTCGCGTAGCTCGGGTCGAGCAGGTAGGCGATGGTCAGCGTGTCCCAGATGTTCGAGGTGTAGCCGGGCTTGGTCTCGAACGAGTCCGCGAACCACTCCTTGCGGAAGACCTCGGTGACCGGCGTGGGCGTGGCCGGGTGCGCGATCTTGTCGTAGATGGCCTTGGTCATCAGCACGGTGTCGGTCACGTCCAGCGGCAGCACCACCTGCGGGATCGGCAGCCGCACCACGTACTGCGCCGCGTCGGGATCGAACCACCAGTTGAACTCGGCCGTCTTCGTCGTGTTGCCGGCCACGTGGACCGCGCCGCCCATGTAGATGATCTCCTTGATCAGAGGCACGATCTCGGGCGCGCGCCTGGCGGCCAGCGCGATGTTGGTGAGCGGGCCGATCGCGAGGATGCTGACCTGCTTCGGGTTCGCCTTGATGGCATCGATCAGGAAGTCGACCGCGCCCTTGGCCTGCGCCTTGGTGCGGGTGGCGAAGCCGTCGGGGATCGGCACCAGGTCGGCGTCGCTCTTGGGCTCGGGCGAGCTCCAGGCGCCCAGGTAGCCGTCGCCGCCGGCGCCGGCCTTCATTTCGGCGTCGATGTCCGCCTTGGTGTGGTTCAGCGCGTAGTTCTCGCCCACGTAGACGCCGATGCGATCGCCCACGCCGAGCCGCTCGACCGACTTCAGCGCCTCGGCCACGCCCTGGCGCAGCCACTTGTTGCCCGACACCACGCTGATGCCCAGCACGTCGACCTTGCCCTCGGCCTGCAGCTGCGCGGCCATGGCGCCGAGCTGGCCGTCGTCGCTCATCGTGTTGTAGTCGCTGTCGATGATGATCTTGCGCGCCGGCGGAGGGGGTGGCGGCGGAGGCGGCGGGGGTGGGGGCGGCGGCGCGCTGCCGGTCGGCACGAACGCGAAGCCGTTGCTGCCACCGCCGCCGCAGGCGGTGAGCACCGCGGCCGACAGGGCCGACACGATCCATCGTCTTCTGGGCATCTGCATTTCTCTCTCTCCTTGGAATAGTGGTGTCTTTTCAGGGGGAAGCCGTCGAACGGATGCTCGAACGAAAACGTTTGCGCAAACGTTTGCCGAATTCTGGGCGCGAGGGCACGGCACAGGCAAGGCCCGGGGCCTAGGGGTTTTCCGCGAGGTGGATGGCGCGCGGCGGGCGCGCACGGACACGTGAAAACGGGCCCGTCGGGCCCGTTGTCGGTTCGGCAAGGAAGGCGCCGGCGAAGCGGCGCCGGCCGGTGGGTCAGTCGGTCTCGATCAGCCGGTTCTCGCGCAGCGGCGAGCGCAGCAGCAGCATCGGACCCGCGTCCTGCGCCGCGTCCGTCTTCTCGAGCTCGGGCGCCGTGCGCGCCGCGGCCGCGACCGGCACCGGGCAGCTGCCGGTGCTGCGCAGCGCGAGCGCGGCCGAGAACCGGCCTTCGTTCGGATCGCCCAGCGCATGCGAGAAGTCGTCGGCCACCGTGCAGTTGGGCGCGAAGCCATCGCCGTAGTCGCCGAAGCCCTTGTTGTTCACGCCCTGGAACTGGATCGCGAAGTAGGTGGTGCCGCAGTTGTCCTGCGGATAGAAGCCGTAGGGCTTGCCGCAGGTGGCGCCGCCCACGAGGTTGACCTTGACGTCCACGCCGCGCAGCCCGTTGATGACCGACTCGCTGGCCGAGCAGGTGTCGGGGCTGGTGAGCACCGTGACCTGCGACAGGCCGAGCTGCGGCAGGGCCTGGCCGTTGCGCGAGGTGCCGAGGAAGAACAGCGGCGGCTGCAGGCCGAAGGGGTTCTTGTTGTTGAAGGCCAGGCGCTCGAAGGTCTTGCCCGCGGTCGCGGTCGGCGAGGCCACCATGTAGGCCAGCCGGCTCGCGATGTTGAGCTGGCCGCCGCCGTTGTAGCGCATGTCGAGCACGAGGTCCTGCACGCCGTCGGCCTGGAACTTGTTCATGGCCGAGATCAGCTGCGCCTCGGAGGTCGTGATGTGGTCGTTGAACAGCAGGTAGCCGACGCGGCCACTCGGCGTGTCGACGGTTTTCACGTTCTGCACCGGCGTGCGCGTGATCCGCGCCGAGGCCAGCGTGACGGTGCGCGTGGCGCCGCCGGCCTCCTCGAGCTTGAAGCTGTGCGACTCGCCGAGCGTGGCGGGCGACAGCGCGCTGTTGATGGCGGTGGTGTTGGTGCTGTTGACCACGCTGATGCCGTCGATCTCGAGGATCTTGGCGCCGCGCGCGATGCCCGCGTTGGCGGCCGGCGAGTTCGGCTCGGTGAAGGCCACGCGCAGGTCGCGCGGGCGCGAGTTGCGCACGAACGCGAACTCGATGCCGTAGCCGGCCGAGACGCCGGCCTCCGACAGCTGGCGGTAGACCTCGGTGTCGTAGACGTAGTGGAAGCGGTCCTTGGCACGGCCCGAGGCCGTGGTGGCCGGCGTCTTCAGCACGTTGAAGTAGGCCACCGGCGTTGCGTAGTCGGCGGCCTTCAGCGTGGTCGGCACCTCGCTGTACCAGAGATAGGTTTCGTCGATCCAGGCGCGCACCCAGCGCTTCTCGATCGCGAGCGAGCCGGCGCGGTCGGGGTAGCCGAGGCCGGTGGCCGGATTGATGCCGCCGCGCGGCGCGGCGCACTGGCCGGCCACGCTGGACGAGGCCACGATGGTGTCGTCGTCGCCCGTGCCGGTGCCGGGGTTGCCGGTGCCCGGAACGATCGGAAAGCCGCCGCCTCCGCCCCCGCCCCCGCCGCCGCAACCGGCGAGCAGCCCCGCGAGGGCCAGGGCACCGGCCAGGGCCCAGGGGCCCGGGACCCGGGCATGTGGCCGCGCGCGGCCTGCGTTGCGAAAACTCATCGAAGCTCTCCCCCATTCGAGCCCGCGGACGCGGACGGACGTCTGAATCCGGAAGCGCATGTCTCCCGGCGTGATGGCGGCTCCCGTCCGCCTTTCTTTCTTCTTGCTGCGCCCCGGCGGCGCGCGACCGCTACTGCACGAAGCCCATGCCGCGCGATTCGCGCACTTCGGGCTTGATGCGGTGCTCGGCCTCGAGCTGGTCGAGGAACTCGGCCGCCGAGAACTCGGTCGCCAGGATATCGGTCTGTCGTTTCACCGCCGCGAAATCGCCGGGGCACAGCTGCGCGAGCTGCGCCAGCCGGGCGCGGATCTCGCCCGCGAGCAGCGAGGCGTCGCCCGCGAGCGCCTCGGTCACGAACATGCGCTCGCGCTGCGCCGCGGTCAGCGGCATGAACTTGATCTTGAAGGTGAAGCGCCGCAGCGCCGCCTGGTCGAGCCGGTCGAGCAGGTTGGTTGTGCACACGAAGATGCCGTTGAAGCGCTCCATGCCCTGCAGCATCTCGTTGACCTCGGTGACCTCGTAGGTGCGCTGGGCACCGCGGCGGTCCTGCAGGAAGCTGTCGGCCTCGTCGAGCAGCAGCACGGCCTTCTCGCTCTCGGCCTCGCGGAACATGGCGGCCATGTTCTGCTCGGTCTCGCCGACGTACTTGCTCATGAGGTCGCTGGCCTGGCGCACGATCAGCGGCCGGCCGATGGCCTTGGCGATGTGCTCGGCGAGCGCGGTCTTGCCGGTACCGGGTGCGCCGTAGAAGCACAGCGTGCCATGGCCGCGCGCCTTCAGCGCCTCGACCACGCGCGGGATCTCGAAGCGGGTCTCGACGTTGAGCATGTCGAGGTCGTAGGTGGTCACGGTGCGGCGCTCGCCGCGGCCGGTGTCGGTGGTGCCCAGCGCGAGGTCGGCGTTGCGCAGCTGACGCTCGATCAGCGCCTCGACCGAGGCGCCGTCGGTCCGGGCCAGGCCCGCGAAGCGCACCGCGGTGCGGATCTGCGCTGGCGTCAGGCCCTTGCGCCCGGCCAGCTTGGCCGTGAAGGCCTCGGACACCGTCACGCCCTCGAGCGTCTTCTTCACCAGCTGCTCGCGCGCGCCCGGCGGCGGCGACTTGAGCTCGAGGTGGTAGGCGAAGCGGCGGCGGAACGCGGGATCGATCTGCTCGATGCGGTTGGTGACCCACAGCGTGGGCACCGGGTTGGCCTCGAGGATCTGGTTGACCCAGGCCTTGCCGCTGACGCTGCCGTTGGCCGGCGCGGGAATCTGCTCGGCGCGCGCCATGTACTGCGCGGCCTCGGTGCTGATCGGCGGGAACACGTCCTCGACTTCGTCGAACAGCAGCGCGGCCTGGGCGCTGCCCTTGAGGAAGACCTGCGCGATCTGCAGCGAGCGGTAGCGGTCGCGGCCCGACAGCGAGTTGCCGTCGCGGTCGGCGTACTCGACCTCGAACAGCTCGAGCCCCGCGGCCTGCGCCACCACCTTGGCAAGCTCGGTCTTGCCGGTGCCGGGCGGGCCGTAGAGCAGCACGTTCACGCCGAGCTCCTTGCGCGCGACCGCGGCGCGCAGCAGCGTGACGAGCACGCGCACCTCCTCGTCGACGAAGGAGAAGTCGTTGGGCAGCAGCGCGCTCTTGGCCGAGGGCCGCGTGAACACGGCCATCAGCTCGTTGTGGTCGCGGTACTCGCGCATCAGCACCGGCGGCAGCTTCTCGCTGACCTTCATCAGGTCGGCGAGGTCGGTGATGTTGTGCTCGGAGATCAGGTTCTCGACCAGCCCGATGCGCTCGAGCCGCGAACCGGCGCGCAGCGCCTCGCCGACCTCGCTCGCGTTCACGCCCGCGATGTCGGCGATCGCGGCATAGGCCTCGGGCGCGTTGTTGACCTTGAATTCGACCAGCAGCGAGCGCAGGTCGCGCTGGTAGCGCGCGAGCGTGCCGTACAGCAGCAGCGCGCGCTCGGCCTTGTTGAGCTGCAGCAGGCCCGCGAGCGCGTCGATGTTCTTCTCGACCAGCGTGGACTGCTTGCGCAGCGCATGCGTGAGCCAGTCGCGCGTGACGGCCAGCACCGACAGCAGGTCCTTGGGCTGGTCCTTCGCGTACTCGTCGAGGTAGAAGAACAGCGTGCCTTCCTCGTACGGGCCGCGCCAGACGCCGTGGCGCTCGAGCAGCGTGCGGCCGTCGAGGCTCTCGACGCCCTTCCAGGCCTCGTTGCCCGCGCAGCGGCGGCCGAGGAATTCGCGCAGCCGCTGCAGCACCGCGGCCGGCCACACCAGGTGGCGACCGGTCAGCGAGAGCAGGCCGTTGATGTCGCGCCGCACGTTGAAACGCGGCCCCTGCTTGGCGGCGAGCGTGAGCACGAAGTGCGAGCACATGAGCTCGAGCACCGGTGCTTCCTTGAGACCGGGCGACGGCAATGCCTGCCCGCGAACCGCAGCAGCCACCACATCGACACCCGCACGCTTGACCATCGGACGAACCTCCAGAGAGGGGAATTACCGGCCAGACCATAACGCAGACTTTTGGCTTCGGGAAGACGCCGAAAGGGTAAAAACCCTGGTGTCCGATTCCGTCCACAATGCGCGCCATGGTCGAAATCGAAGAAATACGCCGTGCCGCGGCACGCCTTTCGGGACAGGTGCTCGACACGCCCTGCGTGGAATCGCGCACGCTCTCGGAGATCGTGGGCGCGCAGGTGTTCCTCAAGTTCGAGAACCTGCAGTTCACCTCCTCGTTCAAGGAACGCGGCGCCTGCAACAAGCTGGTCGACCTGTCGGAGAGCGGCACCCGCGGCGTGATCGCGATGTCGGCCGGCAACCATGCGCAGGGTGTGGCCTATCACGCGCAGCGGCTCGGCCTGCGCGCGCTGATCGTGATGCCGCGCTTCACGCCCGGCGTGAAGATCGAGCGCACGCGCGGCTTCGGCGCCGAGGTGGTGCTGTACGGCGACACGCTCGACGCGGCGCGCGCCCATGCGGTCGAACTCGCGCAACGCGAGGGCCTGGCCTTCGTGCATCCCTACGACGACGAGGCCATCATCGCGGGCCAGGGCACGGTGGCGCTCGAGATGCTCGCGGCCGAGCCCGCGCTCGACACGCTGGTGGTGTCGGTCGGCGGCGGCGGACTGATCGCGGGCATGGCGGTGGCCGCGCGCGCGCTCAAGCCCGGCATCGAGATCGTGGGCGTGCAGACCACGCGCTTCCCGGCCATGGTCAACGCGGTCCAGGGCACGCAGCATCCGCAGGGCAAGAGCACCATCGCCGAGGGCATCGCGGTCGGCACGCCGGGCGTGCTGACGCGCGAGATCATCGCGCGCCATGTCGACGACCTGGTGCTGGTGGACGAAGGCGACATCGAGCAGGGCGTGCTGATGCTGCTGGAAATCGAGAAGACGCTGGTCGAAGGCGCGGGCGCCGCCGGGCTGGCCGCGCTGATCCGCCACCCCGAACGCTTCAAGGGCAAGCGCGTGGGCCTGGTGCTGTCGGGCGGCAACATCGATCCGCTGCTGCTCGCGGCCATCATCGAGCGCGGCATGGTGCGCGCCGGCCGGCTCGCGCGGGTGCGCGTCAGCGCGCGCGACGTGCCGGGCTCGCTGGCCCAGATCACGGCCACCGTGGCCGAAGCGGGCGCTAACGTCGACGAGGTCCACCACCAGCGCGCCTTCACCATGCTGGCGGCGCAGAACGTCGACATCGAGCTGGTGCTGCAGACCCGTGGCCGCGAACACCTGGCCAGCGTGCTCGAAGCGCTGGCCGCCGCGGGCTTCGAGGCGCAGGAGCAGCACTGAGGACCGACCCCGGTTACGTCTGGTTCCAGGGGGCTCGCAACCCCCTAGACCGCGGGCATGCACCCCACCGGTAAAATGCCACCAGTTCGTGTCATTCAAAGTATCAGAGGTATTCCCGATGTCCCACCCCACTCCTGTCGAGCCCGCGCACGGCGCTGCCGTCGAGCAAGACACGGTCGAGTCGATCGTTCACCTGATGCCGATCGTGCTGCCGATCGCCGGCGGCGTGCTGATGCTGCTGCTCGCATCGATCGCCGTCTTCCTCGCCTGACAGGCATTTGCGCTCTCGTCCGCGGGTCGTGCGGCCCGCGCTGACGCATCCTCCTCTCCCGAGCCGAAACGTTTTCTCAAACGGACCTCCACGCCGCCGCGGCGTGGCGCACCGTTCGGAAAGACGATTTTTCAACTTAGGAGATTTCCGATGAACGCACCCACGAAGGGCCTTGGCATTCAGGCGCCCGCCTACGTCAAGAACGCCAAGCTGATTGCCTGGGTGGCCGACATGGCCGCGCTGTGCAAACCCGAATCCATCTACTGGTGCGACGGCAGCAACGAAGAGTACGACCGCCTCTGCCAGCAACTGGTGGACGCCGGCACCTTCCAGAAGCTCAATCCCGCCAAGCGCCCGAACTCGTTCCTCGCCTCCTCCGACCCGAGCGACGTGGCGCGCGTCGAGGACCGCACCTACATCTGCTCCGCCAACAAGGAAGACGCCGGCCCCACCAACAACTGGATGGCCCCGGCCGAGATGCGTGCCACTCTGCAGCCTCTTTTTGACGGCTGCATGAAGGGCCGCACGATGTACGTCGTGCCCTTCAGCATGGGCCCGCTGGGCTCGCCGATCGCGCACATCGGCATCGAGCTGTCCGACAGCCCCTACGTCGCGGTCAACATGAAGATCATGACCCGCATGGGCAAGGCCGTGTACGAGGTGCTGGGCGCCGACGGCGAGTTCGTGCCCTGCGTGCACACCGTGGGCGCTCCGCTCGAGGCCGGCCAGAAGGACGTCGCCTGGCCCTGCAACAAGACCAAGTACATCGTCCACTACCCCGAGACGCGCGAGATCTGGAGCTTCGGCTCGGGCTACGGCGGCAACGCGCTCTTGGGCAAGAAGTGCTTCGCGCTGCGCATCGCCTCGAACATGGGCCGCGACGAAGGCTGGCTCGCCGAGCACATGCTGATCCTGGGCGTGACCAGCCCCGCGGGCAAGAAGCACCACGTGGCCGCCGCCTTCCCGAGCGCCTGCGGCAAGACCAACTTCGCGATGCTGATCCCGCCGGCCGGCTTCGACGGCTGGAAGGTCACGACCATCGGCGACGACATCGCCTGGATCAAGCCCCAGGCCGACGGCACCCTGCGCGCCATCAACCCCGAGGCCGGCTACTTCGGCGTGGCCCCGGGCACCAACGACCTGACCAACCCGAACTGCATGGCCAGCCTCGACCGCGACGTGATCTTCACGAACGTGGCGCTGACCGACGACGGCGACGTCTGGTGGGAAGGCATGGGCGACGCGCCCGCGCACTGCATCGACTGGCAGGGCAAGGACTGGACGCCGCAGATCGCCAAGGAAACCGGCGCCAAGGCCGCCCATCCGAACGCGCGCTTCACCGTGGCCGCCACCAACAACCCCGCGCTCGACGACGCCTGGGACGATCCCAAGGGCGTGAAGATCGACGCCTTCATCTTCGGCGGCCGCCGCTCGACCACCGTGCCGCTGGTGACCGAGGCCCGCAACTGGGTCGAGGGCGTCTACATGGCCGCGACCATGGGCTCGGAAACCACCGCCGCGGCCGCCGGCCAGCAGGGCGTGGTGCGCCGCGATCCGTTCGCGATGCTGCCGTTCATGGGCTACAACATGAGCGACTACTTCCAGCACTGGCTGGACCTGGGCAAGAAGCTGCAGGCCTCGGGCGCCACGCTGCCGCGCATCTACACCACCAACTGGTTCCGCAAGGGCGCCGACGGCAAGTTCGTCTGGCCCGGCTACGGCGAGAACATGCGCGTGCTCAAGTGGATGATCGACCGCATCGAAGGCAAGGCCGACGGCGTCGACCACATCACCGGCGTGAGCCCGCGCTACGAGGACCTCAACTGGACCGGCCTGGACTTCAGCGCCGAGCAGTTCGCCACCGTCACCAGCATCGACAAGGCCGCCTGGCAGGCCGAGCTCAAGCTGCACGACGAGCTGTTCGAGCAACTGGCCCATCACCTGCCGAAGGAACTGCCCGCGACCAAGGCGGCGATCGAGCAGCGCCTCGCTGCCTGACGTGAACGCGCCCCGCGAGGGGTGCGCTCCAGACGCGAAAAAGCCGCCCGAGGGCGGCTTTTTCGTGGGCGCGATCGCGCGATGGGCTCAGTAGTAGCGCGAGCTGTTCATGCGGCGCATCGCTTCGTACAGCGTGGGCATGCGGGCCGCTTGCGTACGGGCGGCGGCGCCGGCCAGCGCGTCGATGCGGGCTGCGTCGGCCACGCTCGCCGTGCCTTCCGACTGCTGGCGCCAGACGGCAGCCTGCAGTTCGGCCATCACGCGCGGGTCGCTGTGCGCGGTTTCGAGGAAGCGGGCGTCGGCGCGGGCCGCGGCACGGCGCTGCGAGGCGGCCAGCCAGGCGGCGCCCAGCTTGTTGGCACCGTTGGCCAGCGAGCCGGCGAACAGGGCGATCACCGCGAAGGCGCCGGCGCAGACCAGGGCCCAGGCCGCGAGCAGCGCGCCTTCGTCCCAGTGGGTGACGATGGTGTCGGCCACCACGAGCACGGCCGAGACGATGGCGACGATCAGGAGCAGGATCAGCGGACGGGCGCTGCTGCCGCCGCGCGCGGCCTTCAGGTGTCCGAACAGGACTTCGGCGCGCTGGACGCCGGGGTGGACGGTGGGTTGGTCGACATGTACGAAGCTGGTCATGGTGCCCTCCAAGGCGTGTTTCTATTTCCGATGGCTTGATATTAGGGTTTGCCCTAGTAACTTTCCACTTTATCTTTCTGATGTTTATCATTCACAAGACTGATGGACGTCAATTTCCGCACGCTCGACCTCAACCTGCTTCGCGTCTTCGACGAGGTGATGGCGGAGCGCAACCTCACGCGCGCCGCGCGCAACCTGTCGATCACGCAGCCGGCGGTGAGCAATGCGCTGCGGCGGCTGCGCGAGGTGCTGGGCGACGAGCTGGTGCGCCGCGCCGGTGCCGGCGTGGAGCCCACGCCGCGCGCGCTGGCGCTATGGCCCACGGTGCGCGACGCGCTGCGCCAGCTGCAGCACACGCTGGCGCCGGGCGAGTTCGATGCCGGCACCGCCGACACCACCTTCCTGCTGGCCATGGCCGATGCCACCGCGGCCGAGCTGATGCCGGGCCTGGTGCGGATCGCCGAGACCGAGGCGCCGGGCATTTCGATGCGGGTGCTGCCGCTGACCACGCGCGACCCGCGCCGCATGCTCGAGCACGAGGAGGTCGACATGGCGATCGGCTACTTTCCGGCCGTGATCGCGAGCCTGGCGGCGCGCGGCCAGTCGGGCGTGGGCGTGCCCTTCGAGACCCAGCGGCTGTACCTGGGCCAGTACGTGTGCGTGATGCGCCGCGGCCATCCGCTGGCCGAGCAGCCGCTCACGCTCGACGGCTACTGCGCCGCGCGGCACCTGCTGGTGAGCTTCTCGGGCCGGCCCTACGGCTTCATCGACCAGACGCTGGGCGCCCTCGGGCGCGAGCGGCGCATCGTGGTGACGGTGAACCAGTTCTTCACCGCCGGCCAGGTGGTCGCGACCACCGATCTGCTGACGGTGCTGCCGCGCCATTTCGTGACGGTCACGGGCATCGGCGACCAGCTGGTGCTGCGCGACCTGCCCTTCGACCAGCCGCCGGTGCACGTGGATGCCATCTGGCACCGGCGCGCCCAGCACGCCCATTCGCACGAATGGCTGCGGCAGTCGCTGCTGCGCTCGGCGGCGGCAGCCTTCGCGGGCTCGATCCTCGGGCGGAAGGTGCCCGGTTGAAACGGCAGTGGGCCGTTCAGCGGACCACGCGCAGCCAGGCGGCTGCCGCGCCGCGCAGTTCCTGCGCGTGGTGGGCGTCGAGACCCGCGCGCACGTCGGCGCTTTCCATCAGCGCCGCGGCGTGGCTGGCCGGCGCAGAATGGGCGGAGGAACGGAAGAAACGTGCCACTTGGGCAATGAGGCTGAACATGATGGTGCGCGGCTCTTGGCTGCGCTGCAGTGGTTGATGCCCCATAGATTAGGGGTTAACCCTAGTTAAAAAATGCCACATCTATGCGTGATGCGCATAGGCTGATCCACCTAGATAGAAACCCTGATGAAACTGCAGCTGCTGTCGGACCTGCATCTCGAATCCCATCCGCGCTTCCATGCCGAGCCCGTGCCGGGCGCCGACCTGCTGGTGCTCGCGGGCGACGTGGGCTCCTACCAGGAAGGCTCGCGCCTGGAGGATCCCGACTTCGGCCTCGGCCGCTTCTCGCCCAAAAAGGGCTGGCCGACGCCCGTGATCTACGTGCCGGGCAACCACGAGTACGACAACCTCGATTTCGACGACACCCACGTTCGGCTGCGCGCGCTGTGCGAGGAGCTCGGCATCCTCTGGCTCGAGCGCGAAACGCTGGTGATCGAGGGCATCCGCTTCATCGGCACCACGCTGTGGGCCGATTTCGACGCGCTCGTGACGCCGACCGACGGCCTCGCCGAGGCGCTCAAGAAGCGCGGCAAGGCGATGCGCGCGGCCGATTTCTACCTCGAGAAGATGTCCTCGCGGCGCAACGGCACACCCTTCCTGTCGGCCGAATTGCGAGAGCAAGGGCTCACCTGCCAGGCCTGGCTGCGCGAGGCGCTGGCCCAGCCCTTCGACGGCACCACGGTCGCCATCACCCATTTCGCGCCCTCGCTGGCCAGCGCCGATCCGCGCTACGGGCTCACGCCCGGCACGGCGGGCTTCTGCAACTCGCTCGACGAGCTGCTGCCGCAAGCCAGCCTCTGGCTGCACGGCCACCTGCACTGCGCCTTCGACTACGTGAAGGACGGTTGCCGCGTGGTGGCCAATCCGCTGGGCTACCGCAGCAAGGGCGAGCAGGAGGGCTTCCGGCCCGAACTGCTGATCGAGGTCCGCTGAACCGGGGGCCGCCGATATGATGGCCCGCACTCCTCCTCCAACAACCGCCCTCCGGCCACCGGCCGCCCGCGCATGCTCGACAACCTCGCTCCCTTCCTCATCCACTGGGCCATCACCGCGCTCTCGCTCTGGATAGCAAGCCACATCTTCAAGGGCCTGACTTTCGAGAGCACCGGCGCGCTGGTCATCTCGGCGCTGCTGCTGGGCCTGGCGAACGCGGTCGTGAAGCCGCTGCTGATCGTGCTGACCCTGCCGCTCACGCTGGTGACCTTCGGCCTGTTCCTGCTGGTGATCAACGCGCTGATGATCCTGCTGGTGGCGGCGCTGGTGCGCGGCTTCCGGGTCTCGGGCTTCTGGACCGCGCTGTTCGCGAGCCTGTTCGTCTCGATCCTCAGCATCCTGATCGGCGCCTTCGTCGGCGGCAGCGATCCCGCCACCACGATCCAGATGCCGCAGGGCACCGGCAACTGGCTCTAACGCGCAGCCAGGCCGTCGAAGCAGGTCGAGAGCACCAGCTCGACGATCTGCGCGTCGCTGTGCTGCCCGCCGCCCTGCAGGAAGCCCAGCACCGGATCGCAGCCGCGCGCATAGAGCGTGTAGAGCACGCCGATCGCGGGCAGCTTCGGATTCATCGAGCCGTCGGCCTGGGCCGCCTGGATCCAGCCGCCGAGGGTGTCGCTGATGGTCACCAGGCGGTCGATGTAGCCCCGGTTGCCCAGCAGGGTCGCGCGCAGGCTGGAGTTCTGGTGCGGCAGCGAAGGCATCTCGCCCGCGAGCTGCAGCTCGAGCGCCCAGCGCACCGTGGCGCGCAGCTTGCCGATGGGCGGCTCGTCGGCCGGCAGCGCCGCGAGCATGTCGAGCGTGCGCTGCATCAGCCGCACCATCGCGGCGGCCGCCAGGTCTTCCTTGCTCGGGAAATGCTTGTAGAGGCTGGCCTTGGCGATGCCCACCGAGGCCGCGACCTCGTCGACCGTCATCGATTCGAAGCCCTTCTGCGCCAGCAGCCGGTTGGCCGTCTGCACGATGGCCTCTTCCCGCGCAGCCAGCATCTGCTCCTTGAACGAAGGCTTGGCGGTCGGAACGGTCATGCCGAAATTCTAGTCTCGCGCGTCGCCCGGCATACACCCCGCACGCGGAATTACCAGCCGGTCTAGGAATTCCGTCGCGGTCTCAGCTGCCGCGGCGCTCGTGCACGCTGTCCTTGTAGTGCAGTGCCTTGTCCGCGTACATCGCGCGGTCGGCGCGCTGCAGCGCGGCCTCGAGCGAATCGCCCGCATGGCAGGTCGCCAGCCCGATCGCCAGGCTCAGCGCATGGCCGCTCTGGCCGGCATGGAACTGGTTGTTGAGCTCGAGCAGCACGAGGATGCGCTCGCGCATCGCCTCGGCGCCGCGCTCGTCGGTCTGCGGCATCAGCACCGCGAACTCGTCGCCGCCGATGCGCGCGGGCCAGGACGGCGCGTCGACCGCCTTGGCGAGCACCTCGCCCATGCGCCGCAGCATGGTGTCGCCGGCGGCGTGGCCTTCCTGGTCGTTGAGCTGCTTCAGGCCGTTGAGGTCGATCGCCACGATCGACACCGGCCACGGCCCCTTGCGCGCGAGCCGGTTGAGCTCCTCGGTATAGAAGGTGCGGTTGCACAGCTGCGTGAGCACGTCGTGCTTGCCCAGGTACTCGAGGTAGGCCTCGGCCTTCTTGCGTGCGGTGATGTCGACCAGCGAGACCAGCACCAGGTCCCAGCTGTCGAGGCGGTCTTCCTGCACCGCGAACTGCATGTGGATGTTGAGCATCTCGCCCGCGAGCGAGTAGTTGACCACCTCGCGCTGCTGCAGCGTCTTGTGGTTCCACAGGTCCTGCAGCTGCTCGGCGAAGGATTCGCGCATCTCGTCGCGGAAGATGCGCGGCAGGCTGCCCAGCAGGGTGCCCAGGTCGGGCGCGCCGAACATGCGCAGCGTCTCGTGGTTCACGTCGATGACGCGGATCTCCTGCATGCAGCGGGTCACGAACTCGGGGTGCACCTTGAGGAAGGTGGCGAAGTCGGTGATGCCGCGCGCGCGCAGGTTCTCGAGCAGGCCACGCACCGCGCTGAAGTCCTCCACCCACAGCGACACCGGCGAGTGGTCGAACAGGCTGCGCGCATAGCGCTCGCTCTCGGCCTGCCGGCGCTGCGCCGCCACGCGTTCGGTCACGTCGTCGAGCGCCACCAGCACGCGGTCCCAGCGCTCCTCGTGGCCCGGCAGCACGCGCGCGCGCACCCGCACGTCGAGCCGGCGGCCGTCGAGCGCGTAGTTCACGGTCTCGCTCTCGAAGCGCATCTGGCCGCGCCAGAGCTGGTCGAGCTCGTGCACCACGGTGGCCGACATGTCGCCGCGGAACACGCTGTCGAGCGAACCGAGCAGCTGCGCCTGGCTCTCGGCCGCGAACAGCTCGAGCGTGTGGCGGTTCACGCGCAGCACCTTCAGCGAGGCCATGCAGTCGCGCACGCGCTGCGGGTCCTCGGCCAGGAAGGCGACGAGGTCGCTCACGCCCTGCGCACGCCAGCCGTCGAGCATGCGCCGCAGCGCGCTGTAGTCCTCGATCCAGAGCGAAACCGGCGCCAGGTCGAAGGTGGCGTCAAGATCGTCGACGGGAGCGGCATCGGTCGCGTCGGTCAGGTCCATCCGTGAAGCTTTCGAAAGAAGAGACGGGACAGGGCATCGCCGCCGCGACGATCCGGCAAGGATCGGGCCCGGAGCGGAAGGCGCCAGGGACTTTAGACTTAATTATTACCCTGTGAAGGCACCCGGCGCGAGCCCGCCGCCGGGGATTCTGCACGGGCGGCGTGACGGCCCCTCAGAGCAGCTCTTCGCCCACGATCGGCAGCAGCAGCCAGTTCTTGAAGCGCAGCCAGATGAACTCGCCGGGCTCGTCCTCGTGGACGATGTCGCCGCCCGCGTCGTCATATTCGAGCCACTGCACGCGGCGGCCGTCGGGCCCCAGCCGCAGGCGGTAGCCGATGTTGACGCGCGCGGTGGTGCGCATCAGCCGCTCGTAGTCGTTGACCATGTCGGGGCTGTCGATCACCAGCCCGATCTCGGTGTTGACCGCGGCCGAGCGGTGGTCGAGGTTCATCGAGCCGACGAAGAAGCGCTCCTGGTCCACGATCGCGAGCTTGGCGTGCAGCCGGCTGATGGTCTTGCCGAAGTCGCCGAACTGGCCCGAGCGCCCGCTGAGCAGCGGCGCGATCTCGAAGATGTTGACGCCGATCTTCAGCATGTCGGCGCGGTAGCGCTCGTAGCCCGCGTAGGCCAGCGGCTCGTCGGTGGCGCCCAGCGAATTGGTGATCACCGTGATGCGCACGCCCGAGGCCACGTTCTTCTTCATCTGCGCCATGCCGCGCGCGCCCGGGATGAAGTACGGCGAGGCGATCTTCACGTCGTGCTGCGCCGAGTCGATGACGCCGAGCGCGCCCTCGGTCACGCTGCCGCGGTAGGCCAGCTCGGGCTTGCGCGCGATCTTCTCGGGATCGTCCACGAACAGCGTGAACGGCGCCCAGTAGCGGTCGAGCTTGCCGGTGATCAGTTGCTCGCCCACGGGCGACTTGTCGAGGATGTCGCGCGGGCGGATCGGCACGTCGGGCACCGCGGTGCGCGCGATCTCGTCGAACCGGCGCTGCGCCGCCTCGGGCGTCATGGCCAGCGGCGCGATGTTCTCGATCGGGCGCACGTGCGGGCTGTTCCAGTAGCGGTCGAAGCCCTCGGACATCTTGCGCACCACCGGGCCGCACGAGATCACGTCCATGTCGATGAAGTTCGCCGCCGTGCTGCGCATGAAGTACTCGTTGGCGATGTTGCGCCCGCCCGAGACCGCGAAGCTGTTGTCGGCGATCAGCAGCTTGTTGTGCATGCGGTGGTTGATGCGGCCGAAGTCGGTGATCGACAGCGCCAGCCGCGTGGCCAGCGAGCTCGCGCGCGAGGGCAGTGGATTGAACAGCCGCACCTCCACGTTCGGGAAGGCCGAGAAGGTGCTGAAGACCTCGTCGGCGCCGCCGGTGTAGAGGTCGTCGACCAGCAGGCGCACGCGCACGCCGCGCGCGGCCGCCTCGCGCAGTTCCTTGAGGAACAGCAGGCCGACGTCGTCGTTCTGGATCAGGTAGTACTGGACGTCGAGCGACTTCTCGGCATGGCGCGCCAGCGAGATGCGCGCGTCGAAGGCGAAGGCTGCCTCGGGCAGCAGCCGGAAGCCCGACAGCGGGGTCTCGCTGCCGCCCGGCGCGTCCTTGTAGGCGAGCTGGCCCAGCTCGGTCTGCGCCACGTCGGTGAAGGCCAGGGTCGGCGGCTTCTCGGGTGGCGGTGGCGGCAGGCTCGCGCAGCCCGCGAGCCATGCAGTCGCGCACAGGGCGAGCGCGGCGAGGCGGCGGAGCGGGGTGGCGGGCATGGCTCGAAATGTAGCTCGCGGCGATGACGAAAGGCACCCCTATGATCGGCGCGGCGGCACGGCTGCATGCGGGGTAAGAGAAGGCTAAGAAAAGGGGTAAGAAAAGGGTGCTCAACGGCTTGTGGCTGGGTTTCTTCCTGGTGGCGGCGCTGGCCGCCTTCGGCCGCTGGCTGCTCGGCGGCGACCCCGCCGTCTTCGCGGCGCTGGTCGAGAGCCTGTTCGCGATGGCCAGGCTCGCGGTCGAGGTCATGGTGCTGCTGTTCGGCACCCTCACCTTGTGGCTGGGCTTCCTGCGCATCGCCGAGGCGGCCGGCCTCGTGGGCTGGCTCGCGCGCATGCTCGGCCCGCTGTTCCGCCGGCTGATGCCCGGCGTGCCGGCCGGCCATCCGGCGCTGGGCCTGATCACCATGAACTTCGCGGCCAACGCGCTGGGCCTGGACAACGCCGCCACGCCGATCGGCCTGAAGGCGATGCGCGAGCTGCAGCGGCTCAACCCCGACCCGGTCACGGCCACCAACGCGCAGATTCTGTTCCTGGTGCTCAACGCCTCCTCGCTCACGCTGCTGCCGGTCACCATCTTCATGTACCGCGCGCAGCAGGGCGCGGCCGATCCCACGCTGGTGTTCCTGCCGATCCTGCTGGCCACCAGCGCCTCCACGCTGGTCGGGCTGCTCGCGGTGGCCGTGGCGCAGCGGCTCAAGCTGTGGGACCCGGTGGTGCTGGCCTACCTGCTGCCGGGCGCGCTGCTGCTCGGCGGCTTCATGGCGCTGCTGGGCACGCTCTCGGCCGCCGCCATCGCCGCGCTCTCCTCGCTGCTGGGCAACCTCGTGCTGTTCGGCGTGATCGTCGCGTTCCTGCTGGCCGGCGCGCTGAAACGCGTGAAGGTCTACGAATGCTTCATCGAGGGCGCCAAGGAAGGCTTCGACATCGCGAAGAACCTGCTGCCCTACCTGGTCGCGATGCTGTGCGCGATCGGCGTGCTGCGCGCCTCGGGCGCGCTCGACCTCGCGCTCGACGGCCTGCGCTGGCTGGTCGACGCGGGCGGCTTCGACGCGCGCTTCGTCGACGCCATGCCCACCGCGCTGGTCAAGCCCTTCTCGGGCAGCGCGGCGCGCGCGATGCTGATCGAGACCATGAAGAGCCAGGGCGTCGACAGCTTCCCCGCGCTCGTGGCCGCCACCATCCAGGGCAGCACCGAGACCACCTTCTACGTGCTGGCCGTGTACTTCGGCGCGGTCGGCATCCAGCGCGCGCGGCATGCGGTGGCCTGCGCATTGCTGGCCGAGCTGGCGGGGGTGGTCGCGGCGATCGCGGTCTGCTACTGGTTCTTCGGCTAGGACTCCTGCGGCACCGCCTCGCGGCCCGGCAGTTCCACCACGGCACGGCTCGCCCCCGCGCGCAGCGCCTGCCGGTAGGCCGTCGGCGAACTCCCGGTGACGCGCTTGAAGGCATGGCTGAACGCGCTCTCGGAGCTGTAGCCCAGGCTCTGCGCCACGAGCGCGACCGGCGTGTCGTCCTCGCCGAGCGCGCGCTCGGCCAGGCGCATGCGCCACTCGGTCAGGTAGCCCAGCGGCGCGATGCCGGCCACGGCCTTGAAGTGCGAAGCGAAGGTGGTGCGCGACATGGCGCAGGCGCTGGCCAGCTCCTCCAGGTGCCAGGCGCGCGCCGGATCGTCGTGCATCGCCCGCAGGGCCGGCGCGATGCGCGGCTCGCTCAGGGCGCGCAGCCAGCCCGCGACCAGCGGCCCCGAGGTTCCCAGGTGCGCGCGCAGGATCTGGATGAACAGCAGCTGCGCGAGCTGGGCCGCGGCGAGCTGCGCACCCGGCTGTGCCTGCGTGCGCTCCTCCATCAGGTGATCGAGCAGCCAGCGGAACACCGGGGCCTGCGGCGCCGACGCGCGGACATGGATCCACGGCGGCAGCGCATTCAGCAACAAGGGCCCGCTGACCGGATCGAGCAGCACATGGCCGCCGATGTGCGCGAACTCGCTGCCGTCGCCGAGCTGCGCCGAGGAGCGGCCCGCGCCCGAGAACAGGCCCATGGCATCGACGGGCTCGGCCTCGGGATCGCTGGACAGGATCGACCAGCGGTGCGCCGACAGCAGCCCCACGTCGCCGGTCTCGAAGCGCGCGGGTTCGGGCTCGCCCTCGATGCGGACCCAGCAGTGGCCCTTCACGACGGCGAAGAACTTGATCTTGTCGGGCGCCGGAAAACGGAGGGCCCAGGTGCCGCCGGCCGTGAAGCCGCCGGTCACCAGGCTCTGCGCATGGGTCAGCTTGAGGATGTCGGAAAAGGGATCGGCGCTCATCTTCGTACTATCGCGCAAGCAACGCGTACTCCCAAGCATTCACAGTCCGACCCCCTCGAAATATCGTTCCCCACCTCGAATCAAGGACGAACAAGGAACGGACATGGAACAGGCTTTGGTATTGGTCACCGGCGGCACCGGCTTCATCGCGCAGCACTGCATCCTCGCGCTGCTGGCCCAGGGATTTCGCGTCCGCACGACCGTGCGCACGCTCGCACGGGAAGCGGAAGTCCGCGAGCACCTCAGGACGGGCGGCGCCGAGCCGGGCGAGCGGCTGGGCTTCGTGGTCGCGGACCTGGGCGCGGACGCCGGCTGGGCCGAGGCCGCGAAGGGATGCACCTACGTGATCCACGGCGCCTCGCCCACGCCATCGGGCAGCTATGCCACCGACGAGGACTGGGTCCGGCCGGCCGTCGACGGCAACCTGCGCGTGCTGCGCGCCGCGCGCGATGCGGGCGTCAAGCGCGTGGTCCTCACCTCGGCCTTCGGCGCGGTCGGCGTCGGCCATGGGCCGATGGACCGGCCCTTCAATGAAGAGGACTGGAGCAACCTCGCGGGCGACGTCGCGCCTTATCAGAAGTCGAAGACGCTGTCCGAGCGCGCCGCGTGGGCCTTCGTCGAGAAGGAAGGCCGCGGCCTCGAGCTCGCGGCCGTCAACCCGACCGCGGTGCTGGGCCCCGCGCTCGGCGCCGACTTCTCGCACTCGATCCAGATCATCAAGGGAATGATGGACGGCCAGCCCGGCTCGCCGAAGATCAACTCGGGCTTCGTCGACGTGCGCGATGTGGCGGACCTGCACCTGCTCGCGATGACGCATCCGGCCGGCAAGGGCGAGCGCTTCCTCGCGATCGCGGGCGAGAGCCTGTGGCTGGCCGACGTGGCGGGCATCCTGCGCGAGCGCATGGGCGCGGCGGCGCAGAAGGTGTCGACGCGGGCCCTGCCCAACTGGCTGGTGCGGCTCGGCGCGAAGACCGATCCGCGCATGAAGGCCGTCGTGCCGATGCTCGGCGTGAACATGAACGCCACCAGCGAGAAGGCCCGGCGGCTGCTCGGATGGAATCCGCGCTCGGCCGAGGAGGCGATCGTCGCGACGGCCGAGAGCCTGGTGCGGCTCCAGCTGCTGAAGGCGTGAGCGGCGCAGCTCCGCCGCCTCATTCCCTCCCGCGCGCCCGGTAGCTGCCGGGCGCGATGCCGGCGAAGCGCCGGAACGCGCTCGACAGGTGGCTCTGGCTGCTGAAGCCGCACTGCAGCGCGATCTCGACCAGGCTCAGCTCGGTGCGCAGCAACAGCGTCCTCGCGCGCGCGATCCGCGCGGCCGTCAGGTAACGGTGCGGCGGCATGCCGAAGGCGCGCTTGAACCAGCGCGCGAACGAATAGACATCGAGTTGCACGAAGGCCGCCATCTCGGCGAGCGTGAGCTTCTCGTGCAACTGGTCGAGGATGAACTGCTGCACGCGCCGGCGCAGCGCGTCGCCGGCATCGATGCGCTCGACCTGCAGCCGCGGATCGGCCGCATGGTGCCGCCGCAGGTAGGCCGCCAGCGCCACCGCGATGCTTTCCCCGTAGATCGCGCCGCCCGGATAGCCCTCGCGGATGTCGGCGGCGAGCGCGAGGCTGGCCTGCCAGACGAAGCCGTCGCGGATGCCGTTGCCCGGCACCAGCTCGACCGTCCTCGCGCCCGGCGAGCTCGAGACCGCCTGCACCAGGCCCGGCGTCAGCCCCAGCACCACGCCGCGCCAGCGGCCGCGCGCATGCCCGCTGTACGACAGCCCGGCGGGAAAGATGCCGAAGCTGCCCGGCGCGAAGTCGCCCGTCACCGGCCGGTGCCCCGACCAGTGGATGCGCGCGGAGGTCAGTGCCTCGTGGTGGAGCATCACGCCGTGCTGGAACAGCACGGTCTCGGGCATCTCCCCGCCCGAGCCGCGCCACTCCTCGAGCCGCAGCCCGGGCCAAAGGCCCTGGTCCTGCAGCAGGACCGCCTCGGGTTCGAACTTCGTGCGGGACGCGGTCGTGGTGTCGAATCGCTCGGCGAAGGTCTGCACGGGCGTCTTGTCTTTCTGTCGGGGAAGGAAAACACGAGTGTCCGGCGCACGGCCCGCCGCGGGCATGCAGGTTTGCCCGCAGCGCCCGCAAGCAATTGCAAGATTCTGAAAAGCCGCGCCGTTTCGTGGAAGCCATGGCCACGCGCGCTGCCTAGCATCGCGCCGCCAATCAATACCTGGAGACACGATGAGCGAGAAGACATGGAGCGGCCGCGGCAGCGTGCTGCTGGCGGCGTGGTGCATCGGCGGCGGCGCGCTGCTTGCCGGCTGCGGGGGCGGCGATGGCGGCGCGCGCTTCGCGGGCCTTCCGCCCGCGAGCACGGGCAACCCCGCGCAGCCGCCCGCAACGACGACCAAGGCGGCCGACATCAAGGTGCTGTCGAACCGCGCGGACCTCGTCAGCGGCGGCGACGCGCTGGTCGAGATCGTGCCGGCCGCGGGCATCGCGGCGAGCGCGCTGCGCATCGAGTTCGACGGCACCGACGTGTCGTCCGCGTTCGCGATGCGGCCCGGCGAGCGCTTCATGGGGCTGGTCACCGGCATGAGCGAGGGCCGCCATCTGCTGACCGCGCGCGCCGGCGACACGGCGCTGTCGTCGCTCGCAATCACGAACCACGCCAACGGCGGGCGCATCCTCTACGGCCCGCAGATCCAGCCCTGGGCCTGCGATGCCGGCGCGCAGGACGCCGACTGCAACCGCCCCGTGAGCTACAGCTTCAAGTACCTGTCGAGCGATCCGGCCGTCGCGGGCTTCCAGCCCTACGACCCGGCTCGGCCGCCGGCCGACATCGCCACCACCACCACCGACCAGGGCCGCACCGTGCCCTTCGTGGTGCGCATCGAGACCGGCGTGCAGGACCGCGACTACTACGACGTGGCGGTGCTGTTCGATCCCGCGAAGCCCTGGGCGCCGTGGCAGCCGCAGGCCGCGTGGAACCGCAAGCTGCTGATCCAGCATGGCTCGGGCTGCGGCAACGGCTACGGCCAGTCCAACGCCCTGTCCTCGCAGCGCGTGCTCGACCGCGATGCGCTCTCGCGCGGCTTCGCGGTGCTGGCCGTGTCGCTCAACGACTCGGGCCACAACTGCAACATCGCCGTGCAGGCCGAGGCCACGATGATGGCCAAGGAGCGCATCGTCGAGGCCTACGGCGAGCTGCGCTACACCTTCGGCTACGGCAGCTCGGGCGGCGCCATCGCCCAGCAGTGGATGGCCAACGCCTACCCGGGCCTCTACCAGGGGATCATCGTCGGCGCCTCCTTCCCCGACGCGGGATCGACCGGCAACGAGGTCGAGGACTGCGCGCTGCTGCGCAACTACTTCGGCCGCACCGCCACCGCGTGGACGCCCGACCAGCAGGCCGCCGCCTCGGGCCACCTGAACACCGCCGTGTGCACCGAGTGGATCGACTTCTACAAGTTCAACAACAACCTGAACCCCTACGCGACCAACATCGCGAACATCCCCGGCACCTCGCCCACCGCGCTCGGCGGCTGCGACGCGCCCCCGGGCGCGCGCTACGACGCCACCTTCAACCCCGGCGGCGCGCGCTGCACCTCGGCCGACTCGGCGATCTCGATCTTCGGCAAGCGGCCCGACGGCTTCGCCAACCGGCCGTACTCGAACGTGGGCCTGCAGTACGGCCTGCTCGCGCTGAAGGCGGGCCGCATCAGCGCCGAGCAGTTCGTGGACCTCAACGCGAACATCGGCTCGCACACCATCGACTACGCGCCGCAGGCACCACGCGTGGCGGCCGACCCGGGCGCGATCGAGGCCTCGTACCGCTCGGGCTCGTTCAACCAGGCCAACGGCCTGGGCCAGGTGGCGATCATCGACATCCGCACGCTCGACATCAGCGGCATCCATCACCAGCACCGCTCGTGGACCCTGCGCGCGCGGCTCGACCGCGCCAACGGCGGCCACGCCAACCAGGCGATCTGGTACCAGGCCGGCAGCCAGCGCGAGGCCTACGACACGATGGATGCCTGGCTCGGCGCGATCGAGCGGGACGGCGACGCCACGCCGCTCGCGCAGAAGGTGATCGCCCATCGCCCGGCCAGCGCCAACGACCGCTGCGGCAGCGCCGACGGCACGGGGCTCTCGATGCTCGAATGCACCGGCCTGGCCGACGGCTCGACGCGCATGGCGGCCGGCGAGGCCATCACGGGCGACGTGCTCGAGTGCCAGCTCGCACCGCTCGACCGCGCGAGCTACGGCACGGTGGTGTTCTCGGACGCGCAATGGTCGCGCCTGAAGGCCGCCTTCCCCACCGGCGTGTGCGACTTCGGCCGGCCCGGCAAGGGCCAGCAGCCCACGCGCTTCTGGCAGACCTACCTGGACGCGCTGGGCCAGGTCGTCGTCGGCGGCATGCCGCTGCCCGACCTGCCCTGAGCCGCGTTCATCGCGGCTCCACCACCGGGAACATCGGCTCGAAGCTGTCGAGCATCGCCATCAGCTCGGCCAGCTTCGCGCGGTCGCCCTCGATGCGCACCTTGCCGGCCAGCACCGCGGCCGGAAAGCTGGTCTGCTTCAGCGTCACGGCGTCGAGCGCGGCGCGGCTCAGCGTCACCGTGGCGTCGGCATCCGGCTGCCGCCCGGCGATGTGGGTCAGGGCCGAGTTCTCGAGCGTCAGCACGAACTGCTGCTTCGAATCCGTGAAGTTCCAGTTGATGACCAGCCGCTTGCCCTCGGCCTTCGCGGCATCGAGGCGCACGCCGAGGTAGTCGAAGAACAGGTCGTTGCTCACGGCCTTGAGCGTGTCGGCGTTGGCGGTGCCGCCCGACGGGATCTTCGGCACGCCGTTGCGCAGCTCCATCGCGCCCACCAGGTAGGCGCTGCGCCAGGTGCCGGCCTCCGACTGGTAGCCCAGCTGCTCGAGCGCGTCGGCGCCGAGCTCGCGCGCCGCGCGGTTCGAGGGATCGGCATACACCACCTGGCTCATCGCGCTCGCGACCCAGCGGTACTCGCCCCTGGCGAAATCGCCGCGGGCGCGCGCGATCACCGCCTCGGCGCCACCCATGTACTCCACCGTCTTGCGGGCCTGGGCCACGGGCGGCAGCGGATTCAGGTTGGCGGGATTGGCGTCGTACCAGCCCAGGTACTTCTGGTAGACCGCCTTCGCGTTGTGCCGCAGGGTGCCGTAGTAGCCGCGCGCCGACCACTCCTGTTCGAGGTTCGCGGGCATGCGCAGGGTCTCGGCGATGTCGGCCGCGGCGTAGCCGTGGTTGAGCAGGCGCAGCGACTGGTCGTTGATGAACTTGTACATGTCGCGCTGCTTCTTCAGCAGCTCGACGATGCGCTCGCGCCCCGTGGTGGGCCAGTGGTGCTGCGCGATCAGCACGTCGGTCCTGTCGCCGAAGGCCACGCGCGCCTGGTCGATGTACTTCGACCACAGGCTGCCGTCGCGCACCTCGGCGCCGCGGATGGTGTAGAGGTTGTGCATGGTGTGCGTCACGTCCTCGGCCATGTCGAGCACGCGGAACTGCGGCAGGTACATCAGCATCTCGGACGGCGCCTCCGAACCCGGCACGAGTTGGAACACGAACTGCACGCCGTCGATGGTGCGCTCCTCGGTCGGCTTGTCGATGGTGGTGGTGGGCGCGATCAGCGTGACGGTGCCGCGCGCCAGCGCCTTGCCCAGCCCGGTGTCGACCTGGCCGCGCACGCCCGGCGGCAGCAGCGAGCCGAACTGGTACTGCGAGCGCCGGCTCATCGCGTTGCCCGCGAGGATGTTCTCGGCCACCGCGGTCTCCATGAAGCCCGAGGGCGCGATCACCTGCACCTTGCCGGCCGCCACGTCGGCCTCGTCGACCACGCCCTTGACGCCGCCGAAGTGGTCGGCATGGCCGTGCGTGTAGACCACGGTGCCGACCGGCTTGCGCGGCCGGTGCTGGTAGTACAGCGCGAGCGCGGCGCGCGCGGTCTCGGCGGCGAGCAGCGGGTCGATCACGATCAGCGTGTCGTCGCCCTCGACGATGGTCATGTTCGCGATGTCGAAGCCGCGCACCTGGTAGACCCGGTCGGTCACGCGGAACAGCCCGTGGATCGCATTGAGCTGCGCCTGGCGCCACAGGCTCGGGTTGACGCTGTCGGCCGGCGCGTCGGCCTGCAGGAAGCCGTAGGGCTTCATGCTCCATGCCGGGCGCTCGCCGGCGCCGGGCACCAGCGCGTCGGGCACGGTGCCGATGAAGCCGCGCATCGCGTCCTCGAAATCGCGCCGGTCGGCGAAGGGCAGCGTCTTCGCGAACTCGGCGTTGGCGGCCAGCGTGGCGGGCTCCGGCGGCTTGGGCGCGAGGGACGTTGCCGGCTGCGCAAAGGCCATGGCGCAGGCCATCGCGGCGCAGGCGGCGGCGGCGCGATGCGCGCGTGGGAAGACGTGGAGGAGATGCATGTGCGGCCTGACGCGAAGCTGGAAGCTGGAAAGTGGCGCGATTCTGGGCAGCCCCCAAACCATTGGCAAATGCAAAATACGTCGATCGATTTAAAGAAAAACACAAGATCACGATGCAGCTGCGCCAGCTCCAGCACCTCGTCGCCCTCGCCGAGCAAGGCAGCTTCGGTCGCGCGGCCCAGGCCTCGCACCTCTCGCAGCCCGCGCTCTCTCGCAGCATCGAGGCGCTCGAGGAGGGCCTGCAGGTCCGGCTGATCGACCGCGCCTACGGCACGGTGCGCTTCACGCAGGCCGGCGAGCTGGTGCTGGCGCGCGCCCGCAAACTGCTGATCGACGCGCGCCAGCTCAAGGAGGACGTGCTGCAGCTCGAGGGCCTGGCCGCCGGCAGCCTGCAGGTGGGCCTGGGGCCGTTCGCGGCCGGCATGCTCGGGCGCGCGGCGCTGACCTTGCTGGTGCAGCGACATCCACAGCTCTCGGTGCGCACCGAGGTGGCCGACACCGCCACGCTGGCCGAGCGGCTGCACCGGCGCGAGATCGACCTGTTCATCGCCGACACGCGCGACCTCGCGCGCCAGGGCGGCCTCGAGACGATGCGACTGCCCGACGTGCCGGTGTCGTTCTTCGTGCAGCCGCGCCATCCGCTGCGCAGGCTGGCCTCGGTCACGCTCGAGCAGGCGATGGACTACCCGGTCGCCGGCCCGAAGCTGCCCGCGCGCGTGGCCACTCAATTCGAGCGCCAGGCGAAGCGTGCAGGCCGCGGCGTGTTCAACCTGGTCTGCGACGACACCGGCACCCTGCGCCATCTCGCGCTCACGGCGCGCGCCGTGGTGCTGGCGCCCGATGCGCCGGCCTTCCGCCACGAGACCCAGCCGCTGGTGCCGCTGCCCATCGCGGGCCTCGAAGGCATGCGCACCCACTACGGCCTGGTCACGCTCGCGGGCCGCACGCCCTCGCCGGCCGCGGCGGCCTACACCCGCTTCGTGACCGAGGTGATGTCGGCCGCGCCGGGGGCGGGAAGGACGGGTGCGCCAGAATAGCCCCCTGCCCTTCACCGTTCCCGCTCCTTCGTGACCACCTTGCGCCGCGCCCAGCCGCCCACTTTCTCGTCCGCTGAATTCCGCGCGGCGCTCGGCATGTTCGCCACCGGCGTGACCATCGTCACGGCGCGCGCGGCCAACGGCGCGCTGGTCGGGCTCACCGCCAACTCCTTCAATTCGGTCTCGCTGTCGCCGCCGCTGGTGCTGTGGAGCCTGTCGCGCAGCGCCGCCTCGATGGCCGCGCTGCGGGCCGGCTCGCACTACACGGTGAACATCCTCGCGGCCAGCCAGAAGACGCTGGCCGAGCGCTTCGCCACCAAGGACATCGACCGCTGGGCCGACGTGGACTTCACCGAAGGCCTGGGCGGCGCGCCGGTGCTCGCGGGCGCCGCGGCGAGCTTCGAGTGCTTCAACCGCAGCCGCTACGACGAGGGCGACCACGTGATCTTCGTCGGCGAGGTGGAGCGCTGCAGCCACGACGCCGGCACCTCGCCGCTGTTGTTCCACGGCGGCCGCTTCTACACGGAACATCCCTTGTGAAGCACGCGGCGTCGATGCTCGCCCTGCTGTGCGCCGTGACCGCGCCGCATGCGGCAAGCGCGCAGGACGCCGCCGCACCGCTCAAGCAGAACTGGTTCGACGATCCCTTCTTCCGCGTCTCGGCCGGACTGCCGGGCTGCCCCGAACCCGAAGGCCCGTTCTACACGGCCGAGGAGCGCCGCATCCAGATCCATTCGCGGCTGGAGCGCGGCACCAGCTGCTGGCTCGCGGGCAAATGCAGCGACAGCAACGCCTACCGCTACGACAAGCCGCTCGCGCCCAAGGTGCGCGCCGCGCTCGAGGCGGTGCCGGGCCTGCGCCGGGGCAGCGTGTGGGTCATGGTGCAGCGGCGCTGGGTCTACCTGCAGGGCTGCGTGCCCTCGCCCGCGCTGGCGCGCCAGCTCGAACGCGCGGCGCGCGCGCTGCCCGACGTCGAGGCGGTGGTGCCCGACCTGATGGTGGGCACGCGCGGCAAGCCGCCGTACCCGGTCGCGGGGCGCTGAGCGCGCATCGATGAAACGGCCGCGCGCTAGGATCGCTGGCGCCCCCGCGCGATGCGGGCGCGCCGCCTTGCGAAGAACGAACAACAGATGATCCAGAGAAAAACCCACCTCGACGCGCTCGCCATCGGCCTGCTCGTCGTCTGCTGCGCCTTCTGGGGCCTGCAGCAGATCCTCATCAAGACCACGGTGGCCGAGGTGCCGCCGATGTGGCAGGCCTCGATGCGCATGGCCGGCGCGGTCGTGCTGCTGGGGCTGTGGTGCGCCTGGCGCAAGGTGCCGCTGTTCGAGCGCGACGGCACGCTGCCCGGCGGCCTGCTCGCGGGGCTGCTGTTCGCGGGAGAGTTCGCGGGCATCTACCTGGGGCTGCAGCTCACCAGCGCCTCGCGGCTCACGGTGTTCCTCTACACGGCGCCGTTCTGGGTCTCGCTGTTCCTGCCGCGCTGGGTGCCGGCCGAGCGGCTGCGCGGCCTGCAGTGGGCCGGGCTCGCGATCGCCTTCGCGGCCGTGGTGCTGGCCTTCAGCGAAGGCTTCGGCCACACCTCCTCCTCGCAACTGCGTGGCGACGCGCTGGCACTGGCCGCCGGCATGCTGTGGGGCCTGACCACGCTGACGCTGCGCGCCACCCGGCTCGCCACCGCGAGCGCCGAGAAGACGCTGTTCTACCAAGTTGCCGTGACGGCCGCGGTCTGCCCTCTGATCTCACTGCTGCTCGGCGAGACCTGGGGCACGCACTACTCGGCCTGGGCCTGGACCTCGATCGCGCTGCAGACCGTGATCGGCGCCTTCGCGAGCTACCTCGCGTGGATGTGGATGCTGCGCCACTACCCGGCCACGCAGATGTCCTCCTTCACCTTCCTCACGCCGCTGTTCGCGCTGGTGTTCGGCGTGCTGCTGCTGTCCGAGCCGCTCACGCCGCAGCTGGTGGTGGCGCTGGCCGGCGTGGCGGTGGGCATCGTGCTGGTCAACCGCGGCGGCGCGCGCCGCGCCTGAAGGAACGAGCGACATGGCGACATCCACCCGATTCCAGCCCGTGCTCGACGAGATCGCGGCCGCGATGCAACCGCTGCTGGGCCAGGCCGGCACGGTGGCCAGCTACATTCCGGCGCTCGCGCGCGTCGACGCGCGGCAGTTCGGCATCGCGCTGCGCACCTGCGACGGCGAGGAGGCCGCGGCCGGCGATGCCGACACGCCGTTCTCGATCCAGAGCGTGTCCAAGCTGTTCACGCTCACGCTCGCGATGCAGGCCGTGGGCGACGCGCTGTGGGAGCGCATCGGCCGCGAGCCCTCGGGCAATCCGTTCAACTCGCTGGTGCAGCTCGAGAACGAGCAGGGCAAGCCGCGCAATCCCTTCATCAATGCCGGTGCGATCGCGGTCGCCGACCGGCTCGTGAGCCATGCGCGCGCCGAGGGCGGCAGCGCCAAGGCGCGCATCCTCGCGCTCATGGGCAGCCTGGCCGGCGAGCCCGTGGGCTTCGACGAGGAGGTCGCGCGCTCGGAGGCCGAGACCGGCTTTCGCAACGTGGCGCTGGCCAACTTCATGAAGAGCTTCGGCAAGCTCGACAACGACGTGGCCGAGGTGCTCGACACCTACTTCCACCAGTGCGCGCTGCGCATGAGCTGCCGCCAGCTCGCGCGCGCCGCCGGCTACCTGTGCCGCGACGGCGCGCACCCGATCGACGGCGAGGCCGCGATCACCAGCGAGCGCCAGACCCGGCGCATCAACGCGCTGATGCTCACCTGCGGCACCTACGACGCCGCGGGCGACGTGGCCTTCTCGATCGGCCTGCCCTGCAAGAGCGGCGTGGGCGGCGGCATCGTGGCCGTGGTGCCCGACCGGCTCACGCTCAGCGTGTGGTCACCCGCGCTCGATGCCACCGGCAACTCGCTGCTGGGCATGAAGGCGCTCGAGATGTTCGTGGCGCGCACGGGGCTGTCGGTGTTCTGAAATGAAACGCCAACAGCCGGACGCGGAGGACGCGAAGATTTCGCGAAGAACGCAAAAGAGAAATTCAAAATTTTTCTTGCCTTCCTTTCGCGTCCTTCGCGCAACCTTCGCGTCCTCTGCGTCCGGAAGTCCGCTTCCGTCTTTGATCCCACCGGCCGTTTCATGCGATGCGGGTGGCGCGCAGCGCCATGGATGACTGAGTTGCTTCAAGCGCCGAGGGCGCGCAGCACGTCGTGGCAGGCGCCCATCGTGTGGTAGTCGGTCTTGCCGGCGGGGCTCTTCTCGTCGCCGAGCTTGCGGTTGTCGCGCGACAGGATGCGAAACCAGGCGCCATGCTCGTGGTCGACCATGTGCCGCCAGGCGTAGTCCCAGATCCGGTCGTACCAGTCCCAGTAGCGCGACTCGCCGGTGCGCACCGCGAGCAGCGCGGCGGCCGCGAAGCTCTCGGCCTGCACCCAGAAGTACTTGTCGCCGTCGTAGAGCGCGCCCTCGGGATCGAAGCCGTAGACCAGGCCGCCGAACTCGGCGTCCCAGCCATGGCGCATCGCCGCCTCGAACAGCGACTGCGCGCGCGGCAGCATCCAGCCCGTCTCCACGCCCCGGCCGGCGAGCAGGCCCTCGAGCTGCAGCAGCAGCTTGGCCCACTCGGTCAGGTGGCCGGTCTGGAAGCCCCAGGGCTTGAAGATGTCGGCGCGGTTGCCGCGGTTGTGGTCGGCATCGACCGACCAGTCCTCGTGGAAGTGCTCCCAGACCCGGCCCCCGGTCAGGTCGGCCTGGCGCAGCGCGATCGCCTGCGCCAGCGTCGCCGCGCGGTCGAGGTACTTCGCGTCGCCCGTGGCCTCGAAAGCCGCCATCATCGCCTCGCAGGCATGCATGTTGGCGTTCTGGCCGCGGTAAGGAGACACGGTCCAGTCGGCAGTGGCTTCGTTCGCATAGAGCTGGTGGCGCGGCTCCCAGAAATGCTGTTCAAGCAACTGCCAGGTCCTCTCGATGCCCGCGCGCGCCTCGTCCACGCCGGCCATCGCCGCATGCGCATGCGCTAGCAGCACGAAGGCCAGGCCATAGCAGTAGTGGGTGCCGTCGCGCACCTGCGCACGGCCCTGGTGCCAGTCGAGCTCCCACAGGTAGCCGCCTTGCGGATGCGCATGGGCGCGCTGCAGGAAATCGAGGCCGTGGCGCGTCGCCGCCAGGTGCTCGGGCCGGCCGAAGCGGCGCCAGGCGGTGGCGTTGTTGAAGACGAAGCGCGTGCTGCTCACCAGGTGGCGCGTGCGGCGGTCGTAGACCGTGCCGTCGTCCTTGAAGAAGTGGAAGAAGCCGCCGTGCGGATCGAGGCTGCGGCCATCGTAGAACGCGAGCGTGTGCTGCACGTGGCCGATCAGGAAGTCGGGCGAGCGGAAGTCGGGCATGGCAGGAAGGGCTGGGTTGCGGTGGCTGAGCGGCAACTCAGGCTATCAGCATCCCGGCCCGATGGTCGAAAACGACGCCCCCGCGCCGCGCTCAGGCCAGCGCCGCGCGCGGCGCCGCCTGCAGGCAATCCATGCCCTCGAGCGCGGCCTCGACCGCCTCGTCGAGCGGCGTATGCGGCTCGCGGCCGAGCAGCGCCACCAGCTTCGCGTTGTCCATGGCCACGGGCGTGCGCCACAGGTAGCGCATCTCGCGCAGCTCGCGGAAGGTGGCGACGAAGGGCGAGGCCAGCAGCAGCGGCCACCACGGGAAGGCCGACACGCGCACCTGCGTGCCGGTGCGGCGCGCCACCACGCGGCGGATGGCATCGGCCATGCGCGTGCCGTCGGCGTCCCAGTGGCCGGCCATGTGGAAGCTGGCGAAGGGCTCGAGCCGATCGCGCCGCGCCAGCAGCTCGACCATGGTGCGGGCCACGTCGGGCAGGTACGACCAGAGGTGGCCGACGCCGGCATCGCCGGGATAGCTCACGCCCCTGACCGGCTGCCCTGCCTTCACAAGGCCCTGTGAGAACCAGTTGTTGCCGGCCTTCGGGCCGAAGAAGTCGCCGGCGCGCACGATCAGCACGCGCGCGCCCTCGCGGCTGGCCAGCTCGAGGCGGCGCTCCATCTCGACCCGGATCGCGCCCTTGCGCGTGGCCGGATGCTGGGGCGCATCCTCGGCCAGCAGCGGGAAGGCGTCGGCGCCGTAGTTGTAGACGTTGCCGGGCAGCACGATGGTCGCGCCCTCGGCCTTGGCTGCCGCGATCGTGTGGTCGAGCATCGGCAGCACCAGTTCCGACCAGCGGCGGTAGCCGGGCGGGTTGACCGCATGCACGATGACCGCGCAGCCGCGCGCGGCCTCGCGCACGTCCCGCGCATCCATCGCGTCGCCGCCCACCCAGTCGATGCCGTCGCGCCGCTCCGGCACCGCGCCGCGCTTCATCGCGCGCACCCGCCATCCCGCGTCGCGCAGCTGGCGTGCCATCTCGCCGCCGACGCCGCCCGTCGCGCCCAGAACCAGAACCGTGTCGTTGCTTGCCATGAAACATCTCCAGAACAGTGATCGATGGATGAATTCTGGGCAGGCCGGGGTTGGAATGGAATTGCCGAACATGAGCCATCAGCCATACATTTATGCATGACCTGGACCATCAGCTGGGAGCTCTACCGCTCCTTCCTCGGCGTGCTGCGCGAGGGCTCCCTCTCGGGCGCGGCGCGCGCGCTCGGCATCACGCAGCCCACCGTCGGGCGCCACATCGCGGCGCTCGAGGAAGCGCTCGAGGTGGTGCTCTTCACGCGCTCGCAGGTCGGGCTGCTGCCCACCGAGGTGGCGCTGGCGCTGCGCACGCATGCCGAGGCCATGGAGAGCACCGCCGCCTCGCTGCAGCGCGCGGCCAGCGGCCAGGGCGAAGGCGTGCGCGGCGTGGTGCGGGTGTCGACCAGCGAGGTGGTCGCGGTGGAGGTGCTGCCGCCGATCGTGGTGAAGCTGCGCGAGGCCCATCCGGCGCTCAAGGTCGAGCTGGTGTCGACCAACCGCGTGCAGGACCTGCTGCGCCGCGAGGCCGACATCGCGGTGCGCATGGTGCGCCCGCGCCAGGAACAATTGGTGGCGCGCCGCATCGGCGACATCGAGCTGGGCTTCCATGCCCATCCCGACTACCTCGCGCGCCACGGCACGCCGCGCACGGCCGAGGAGCTGATGCGCCACACGCTGATCGGCTACGACCAGCCCACGGCCTTCGTGCGCGACGCGATCAAGTCCTTCAAGGGCTTCACGCGCGACGCCTTCTCGCTGCGCACCGACAGCGACCTCGCGCAGATGGCGCTGATCCGCGCCGGCGCCGGCATCGGCGTGTGCCAGGTCGCGCTGGCGCGGCGCGGCCCGGCGCTGGTGCGGCTGCTGCCGCGCGCGCTGTCGCTGAAGCTCGAGACCTGGGTCACGATGCACGAGGACCTGCGCGCGAGCCCGCGCTGCCGCGTCACCTTCGACGCGCTGGCCGAGGGGCTGCAGGCCTACATCGCCGGCCAGGGGACAATGGCACGCGCAAGAACCTCCGCTCCCGAATGACCGACACGACCCCGACCACCGAATCCGACGACACCCTCCCGCTGCAACAGGACCGCCTCTGGCGCGACGAGCGCTGGACCGCCCGCATCATCAAGAACGAGGAAGACGACGGCTGGGCCGTCGAGATGACGCGCCATGGCGACCCCGAGCCCGCGCTGGTCGGCCCCTGGACCATGGGCCGCGACAAGAAGAACCCCAAGCCGCTCGACGGCCCCGCCTTCTCCACCCTGGTGAAGACCGCGGCCGAGGTGATCCGCCGCCACGAGCAGCAGCTGCACGCCACGCTCAACCGCAGCGTGACGGTGAGCGCCGGCGAGCGGCGCATCCGCGTCGCGCTGGCCATCGTGCCCGACGAGGACAACCCCTCGGCCACGCTGAGCGCCTTCGACGAGGCCGACGACAGCGAGCTCGCGCGCGTGAACGTGCCGGCCTCGTTCAAGCTCAGCGCCACCAGCGCCTCGGCCTGGATCGACGCGGACTTCGCGCGGCCGCGCTGACCTCCGTCGAAGTGGCCCCAGGCGCGCCTGTGCGCGCAAATAGCACAGTCCCCGCCGCCACGCCAATCCGCACAACAACGTATTTGCAGACCGGCGCGGGTTGAGAAGAATCCGCCGCAACGAGCAATCGTTACCAGTCATGCGACGCCCGCTGCCAATGCTGCCAGCGAGGTGTCGGGCAACAAGGCCCGAATCGGTTTGAACACCGGTTCGGGCCTTTTTGTTTTTTCGGTCGCAACAGGGCTTTCGTCGAAACGGATGCATGCATCCGCTGGCGGAGCTTTGCCCGAAGCGAAAGCACTGGCGACGAAGCGCCCGTTTGCAGGGCCGCGTGGCGGGAGGAGACACCCCAAGCGCGGTTCCGAAGGTCGGATCTTCCTGACGACTCGCACAACCACAAAGGAATTTGACATGACGAACGCTTTCAACCGCCGCCAGATCGTGAAGACCGGCGGCTCGATGATCGTGCTGGGCGCCGCGGGCGGCGTGGCACCGCTGGCCTTCGCGCAGGACGGCGGCACGGTGAAGCTCGGGCTGCTGCATTCGCTCTCGGGCACGATCGCGATCGCCGAGGCCTCGCTGGTCGACGCCGAGAAGCTCGCGATCGAGGAGATCAACGCCGCCGGCGGCGTGCTCGGCAAGAAGATCGAGGCCGTGGTGGAAGACGGCGCGAGCGAGAACCCGGTGTTCGCCGAGAAGGCGCGCAAGCTGCTCGAGCGCGACAAGGTGGCGGCCATCATCGGCTGCTACACCTCGGCCTCGCGCAAGGCGTTGCTGCCGGTGCTCGCCCAGGCCAAGGGCCTGCTGTTCTACCCCACCTACTACGAGGGCCAGGAGCAGGACAAGCGCGTGTTCTATCCCTCGCAGGAAGCCACGCAGTCGGTGATCGCGGCGGTCGAATGGATGGCGCGCGAGAAGGGCAAGAACTTCTTCCTCGTGGGCTCGGACTACATCTATCCGCGCACCTGCAACAAGATCGCCAAGCCCGCGATCGCCAAGGCCGGCGGCAAGGTGCTCGGCGAGGAATACGCGCCGCTGGGCCACACCGAGTTCTCCTCGATCATCAACAAGATCAAGGCCGCCAAGCCCGACTGCATCTACAGCACGGTGGTCGGCGGCTCGAACGTGGCCTTCTACAAGCAGCTGCGCGCGGCCGGGCTCGACGGCACGAAGCAGGTGCTGCTGTCGACCGTGGTGTCGGAGAACGAGATCGAAGGCATCGGCAAGGACAACGCCGCGGGCTACTACGCCTGCATGGGCTACTTCCAGAGCATCAAGTCGCCGGCCAACGAGAAGTTCGTGAAGGCCTTCAAGGCCAAGTACGGCCAGGACCGCGTGATCGGCGACCCGATGGAGGTGGCCTACAACAGCGTGTACCTCTGGAAGCTGGCGGTGGAGAAGGCCAAGTCCTTCGAGGTCGACAAGGTCACGGCCGCCGCCGCGGGCGTGGAGATCGAGGCGCCCGAGGGCACGGTGCGCGTGCACGCCACCAACCACCACGTGTGGAAGAAGGTGCGCGTGGGCCGCGCGCGGCCCGACGGGCAGTTCGACATCGTCTGGGAATCGCCGCAGCTGGTCGAGCCCAACCCGTTCCCGAAGGTCTGAGCGCGATGAACTTCGACATCGCGGTGATGCAGGTGTTCAACGGCGTGAGCCTGTTCACCATCCTGCTTCTGATGGCGATCGGGCTGGCCATCGTGTTCGGCCTGATGGGCGTCATCAACATGGCGCACGGCGAGCTGATGGCGCTCGGTGCCTACATGACCTACCTGGCGTCGCGCTTCTTCGAGCACTACGCGCCGGGCTTCATGGACCTCTACCTGTTCGCCGCGATCCCGTTCGCGTTCGCCGTGACCTTCGCGTTCGGCTATGTGCTGGAGCGCGGCTTCATCCGCTTCTTCTACGACCGGCCGCTCGACACCCTGCTCGCGACCTGGGGCCTGAGCCTCATGCTGCAGCAGGCCTACCGCTCGCTGTTCGGCGCGCAGGAAGTCAGCGTGCCGCTGGCCTCCTGGCTCGCCGGCGCGTGGGAGCCCACACCGGGCATCCAGCTGCCGCTCACGCGCCTGTTCATCGTGGGGCTGACGGCCGTCGTCGCCATCGGCGTCTACCTGCTGCTCTACCGCACCTCCTGGGGGCTGAAGGTGCGCGCGGTGACGCAGAACCGCGCGATCGCGGGCGCGGTCGGCATCGACACGCAGCGCGTCGATGCGCTGACCTTCGCGCTGGGCGCGGGCCTGGCGGGCATCGCGGGCGCGGTGTTCACGATGATCGGCTCGACCAACCCCGGCACCGGCCAGCTCTACATCGTCGACTCCTTCATCGTGGTGGTGTTCGGCGGCGTGCAGAGCCTGATCGGCACCGCGCTCTCGGGCTTCGCCATCGCGCAATCGCAGACCTGGCTCGAGTACCTGATGAGCGGCTCGATGGCCAAGGCCACGATCCTGCTGCTGGTGATCGCGGTGCTCTACGTGCGGCCCAACGGGCTGTTCGCGACCCGCTCGAGGAGCTGAGCGCATGGGCATGAAGCTTTCTCCCCAACGCCGCGGCGACCTCGTCGGGCTGGCGGCCGTGCTGCTGCTGCTGGCCGTGGTGCTGCCGGCCACGCTCGATCCGTTCCGCCTCAACCTCGTGAGCAAGTACCTGGCCTTCGCCTTCGTCGCGATCGGCGTGGTGCTGACCTGGGGCTACGGCGGCGTGCTGAGCCTGGGCCAGGGCCTGTTCTTCGGCCTCGGCGGCTACATGATGGCGATGTTCCTCAAGCTCGAGGCCTCGGCGCCCGAGCTGCCGGACTTCATGGTCTGGAGCAGCGTCGAGCAGTTGCCCTCGTGGTGGATCCCCTTCCACTCGCTGGGCTGGACCCTGGTCGGCATCCTCGCGATCCCCGCCGTGCTCGCCTACGTGTTCTCGTACGCGATCTTCAAGCGGCGCGTGAGCGGCGTGTACTTCGCGATCGTCACGCTGTCGCTGGCGCTCACGCTCACCGTGGTGGTGATCGGCCAGCAGGGCGACACCGGCGGCGCCAACGGCATCACCGACTTCCGCACCCTGCTGGGGTGGGACATCGCGGGCGACGCGGCCAAGCGGACCATGTACTTCATCGAGGTGGCCGCCGTCGCGCTCGCGATGATGGGCGCGCTGCTGATCGTGCGCAGCCGCTTCGGCAAGATCCTGATCGCCATCCGCGACCGCGAGGACCGCGTGCGCTTCAGCGGCTACAACACGGCGCACATGAAGGCCTTCGTGTTCGCGGTGGCGGCCCTGCTGTCGGCCATCGGCGGCGCCTTCTACAGCCTGCAGGTGGGGCTGATCGCGCCCGGCGTGATCGGCGTGGTGGCCTCGGTCGAGATGGTGATCTACGCGGCCGTGGGCGGGCGGCTCTCGATTCCCGGCGCGGTGATCGGCGCGCTCCTGATCGGCTTCCTCAAGTCCTACCTGTCGGAGACCTTCCCCGAGGGCTGGCTCTACTTCCTCGGCGCGGTCTTCATCCTCGTGGTGTGGGCGATGCCGAACGGCCTGGCGGGCCTGGGCGAGAAGCTGCTGCGCCGCCGCGGCGCGGAGGCCGCGCCATGAACGCGACCCTGGCGATGCCCAACGGCGGCCTGCCGCAGGCGGCCTCGGCCGTGCCGCCCTCGAACGAGCAGATCCTGCGCGTCGAGGACCTCACGGTCTCCTTCGACGGCTTCAAGGCGGTCGACGGCCTGAGCCTCTCGGTCGAGCGCAACGAGCTGCGCGTGATCATCGGCCCGAACGGCGCGGGCAAGACCACGCTGCTCGACATGGTCTGCGGCAAGACCCGGCCCAGCGCGGGCCGGGTGCTGTTCAACGGCCAGGACCTGGGCCGCATGAACGAGCACGAGATCGTGCGCGCCGGCGTGGGCCGCAAGTTCCAGACGCCCTCGGTCTACGAGGACCTCACGGTGCTCGAGAACTTCGAGATCTCGCTGCCGCGCATGCACGGCCTGTGGCAGTCGTTGAGCTTCCGCCGCACCCGCGCGCTGCGCGAGCGCATCGAGGCGATGGCCGCCGAGGTGTTCCTGCTCGAGCGCCTCGACCGCCGCGCGGGCCAGCTGAGCCATGGCCAGAAGCAGTGGCTCGAGATCGGGATGCTGCTGATGCAGGAGCCCGAGCTGCTGCTGCTCGACGAGCCCGTGGCCGGCATGAGCCCGCGCGAGCGCGAGCAGACCGGCGACCTGCTGCGCCGCATCTCGGTGGGCAAGTCGGTGGTGGTGATCGAGCACGACATGGATTTCGTCAAGCGCATCGCGCACCGCGTGACCGTGCTGCACCAGGGCCGGCTGCTCAGCGAGGGCACGGCCGCCGAGGTGCAGGCCGACCCGCGCGTGATCGACGTCTACCTCGGCCATTGAAGGAGCCCACCGCATGCTCGAAGTCTCCGCACTCGATGTCGCCTATGGCGAGTCGCACGTGATCCACGATGTCTCGCTGCGCGTCGCGCCCGACGAGGCGGTCGCCGTCATGGGCCGCAACGGCATGGGCAAGACCACGCTGCTGAAGTCGCTGATCGGCCTCTTGCCCGCGCGCGGCGGCAGCATCCGCCTCAACGGCACCGAGCTCACCCGGCTGCCGAGCCACCAGCGCGTGGCGCAGGGCCTGGCCTTCGTGCCGCAGGGGCGCATGGTGTTCCCGCACCTCACGGTGGAGCAAAACATCCTCTCGGGCGCCGCGCGCTCGGGCCACCGCACGGTGCCCGACTACCTCTACCGCTTCTTCCCGGTGCTGCAGGACATGCGGCTGCGCAAGGCCGGCAACCTCTCGGGCGGCCAGCAGCAGATGCTGGCGATCGCGCGCGCGCTGATCTCCGAGCCCAAGGTGCTGATCCTCGACGAGCCCACCGAGGGCATCCAGCCTTCGATCATCAAGGAGATCGCGCAGACGCTGAACGTGCTGCGCGCCGAGCGCGGCTTCGCGATCGTGGTGTCGGAGCAGGTGCTGAGCTTCGCGCTCGCGCTGGCCGACCGCTTCCTCGTGATCGACCGCGGCCGCCTGGTGCACGACGAGGCGCGCGCCACGCTCGACCAGGACAAGGTCCGCTCTTTCCTCACTGTCTGAACCCCTTCCCTTCCCAACCACCCCTTCAGGAGCAGCGTCATGAGACATGGTGATATTTCGAGCAGCAACGATTGCGTCGGCGTCGCGGTCGTCAACTACAAGATGCCCCGCCTTCACACCAAGGCCGAGGTGCTCGACAACGCGCGCAAGATCGGCGAGATGCTGGTCGGCATGAAGAAAGGTTTGCCGGGCATGGACCTGGTGATCTTTCCCGAGTACTCCACGCACGGGATCATGTACGACGCCAAGGAGATGTACGACACGGCCGCCTCGGTGCCCGGCGAGGAGACCGCGATCTTCGCCGACGCCTGCCGGCGCGCCAACGTCTGGGGCGTGTTCTCGCTAACCGGCGAGCGCCACGAGGAGCATCCGAACAAGGCGCCCTACAACACGCTGATCCTCATGAACAACCAGGGCGAGATCGTCCAGAAGTACCGCAAGATCATGCCGTGGGTGCCGATCGAGGGCTGGTACCCGGGCGACTGCACCTACGTCAGCGAAGGCCCCAAGGGCATGAAGATGAGCCTGATCATCTGCGACGACGGCAACTATCCCGAGATCTGGCGCGACTGCGCGATGCGCGGCGCCGAGCTCATCATCCGCTGCCAGGGCTACATGTACCCGGCCAAGGAGCAGCAGATCCTGGTGTCGAAGGCCATGGCCTTCATGAACAACACCTACGTGGCGGTGGCCAACGCGGCCGGCTTCGACGGCGTGTACTCGTACTTCGGCCACTCGGCGCTGATCGGCTTCGACGGCCGCACGCTCGGCGAATGCGGCGAGGAGGAGATGGGCATCAACTATGCCGAGCTCTCGATGGGCCTGATCCGCGACGCGCGGCGCAACGGCCAGTCGCAGAACCACCTGTTCAAGCTGGTGCACCGCGGCTACACCGGCACCATCAACTCGGGCGACGGCGACAAGGGCGTGGCGGCCTGCCCCTACAACTTCTACACCCAGTGGATCAACGACCCCGAGGGCACGCGCGAGAGGGTGGAGTCGTTCACGCGCAGCACCGTGGGCACGCCCGAATGCCCGATCGAGGGGATTCCGAACGAGCCGGCGAAGCATCGTTGAGCGGGAGCCGCGACACGCCATGAACGCACCCGTGCACGATCCGCTCGCGGCCTGGCGCATCGAGTCCGAGCCCTTCTACCGGCCCGCGGGCAACGAGGTGGCGCTGTACCGGCAGGCCTGGCGCCACCGCATGCCGCTGATCCTCAAGGGGCCGACCGGCTGCGGCAAGACGCGCTTCGTCGAGCACATGGCGTGGTCGCTGGGCCGGCCGCTGGTGACGCTGGCCTGCAACGAGGACATGACGGCCTCGGACCTGGTCGGGCGCTACCTGCTCGACGCCGACGGCACGGCCTGGCACGACGGGCCGCTGACGCTGGCGGTGCGCCATGGCGGCATCTGCTACCTCGACGAGGTGGTGGAGGCGCGGCAGGACACGACGGTGGTGATCCATCCGCTGACCGACGCGCGCCGCATCCTGCCGCTCGACAAGAAGGGCGAGCTGGTGCGCGCGCATCCCGACTTCCAGCTCGTGGTGTCGTACAACCCCGGCTACCAGAGCAGCGCCAAGGACCTCAAGCCCTCGACGCGCCAGCGCTTCGCGGCGCTGGAGTTCGACTACCCCGACGCCGTGCTCGAGGCCGAGATCGTGGCGCACGAGGCCGGCATCGACACCGCGCTGGCCGCGAAGCTGGTGGCCGTCGCGCACTGCTCGCGCGAACTCAAGCACCGCGGGCTCGACGAGGGCGTGTCGACGCGCATGCTGATCTACGCGGGCGTGCTGATCCGCGACGGCGTGACGCCGCGCGAGAGCTGCGAGATGACGATGACGCGCGCGCTGACCGACGACCCCGACATGGCGAGCGCGCTGCAGGGCTTCGTCGAGGCCCAGTTCGGATGACGCGCGACACCGGCAGCTTCGCCGCGCTGGGGCTGCTCGCGCGCGGGCTCGCCGGCATGGCGCTCGAGGTGCAGCCGCTGGTGGCCGGCGCGAAGCCGGGCACGCGCGCGGTGCTCGCGGCCGGGCGGCTGCTGGTTCCCGAGGACAGCCCGCCGGCACTGCGCCGCGCGATGGTCGCGCATGCGGTGGCGCACCTGCGGCATTCGACGCCCGCGCGCCGCGCGAACACGCTGCGGCCGATGGGCATCGCGCTGGTGTCGGCGATCGAGGACGCGCGCGTCGAGCGGCTGCTGGTGCGCGACTTCCCCGGCCTGCATGGCTGGTTCGCCGACGCGCTGCCGCCCGCGCCCGATCCGCTCGACCTGCGCTTCGAGGCGCTGCTGCTGCGCATGGACCGGCTGCTGCTGCGGCCCGAGCTGCACGACGGCAGCCACTGGGTCGAGAAGGCGCGCCGGCTGTTCGAGGACACCGCGGCGCGCGCGGGTCTCGCGGACTACGAGGCCTTCCGCGCGATCGCCTCGATCCTCGCCAACGACCTGGGCCAGATGCGCGTGCGCTTCGAGCCCCAGGGTTACGCGGTGCCCGTGCCCTGGCGCGACGACAACAGCTGGCTCTGGGACTTCGGCGCCGACGCGACGCCGCCACCGCCCGACGAGGCGATCGCGCTGCAACAGTCGGGCGCGCGCATGCCGCCACCTTCCGAAGCGGGCGATGCGGTCGCCAGCGCGCCACCCGAGTTCGGCGACATGGAGCTGGGCCGCTACACCTATCCCGAGTGGGACCGCCGCCTCGAGCGCCTGCGCCCCGACTGGTGCACGGTGATCGAGAAGCTTCCCGGGTGGCAGGGCCTGCTGCCAAGCCAGGCACAGGCCGCCCTGCGCGCCGAGAGCCTGCCGCCGCTGGCACTGCCGCGCGCGCGCCATCTGGACCGCCGGCACCGACTGCGGCGCCAGTGGGAGGGCGACGACATCGACCTCAATGCGGCGATCGAGGTGCTGGTCGAGCGGCGCCAGCGGCTGCGCCCCGACGCACGCTTGTTCATGCGCCCCGGCAAGGCGCCGCGGCCATCGAGCGTGCTGGTGCTGCTCGACCTGTCGGCCTCGGCCAACGATGCGGGCCCGCACGGCCTGTCGCTGCTCGAGATCGAGAAGCAGGCCGCGCTGATGCTCGCCGCCGCGCGGCTGCGCGGCGCGGACCGGCTCGCGGTGCACGGCTTCTCGTCGAACACGCGCGCCGAGGTCTACTACTACCGGCTGCTCGAGTTCGGCCAGCCGCTCTCGCCGCCCGCGCGCGCGACCATCGGCGCGGTGCGCGGGCGCTACTCGACGCGCATGGGCGCGGCGCTGCGGCATGCGGCGGCGCTGCTCGAGGACGAGCCCGCGGGCCAGCGCGCGATCCTTTTGGTGACCGACGGCGCGCCGGCCGACATCGACGTGCACGATCCGAAGTACCTCGTCGAGGATGCGCGCGAAGCGGTGGCCGAGGCGCGCGGCGCGGGCGTGCGCACCGCCTGCATCGCGGTCGATGCCGCGGCCGACGCCTATGTGCGGCGCATCTTCGGCTGGCGCAACTATTGCATCGCCGACGATGCGCGCAGCCTGCCGGCGCGGCTCGCGCGCATGAGCGCGCGGCTGGCCGCGGCCCACTGACGAAAGCATCGAACTGCGATAGGGTGGAGCCCCGAACGAATCCCACACGAGACAGAAAAGACATGACGGCCCCTCACCCCTCACGGACGACCGCCCATGGCTGACAAGGATCCCATCCGCGTCGGCATCCTCTATTCGGAAACCGGCGTCACCTCGACCATCGGCCTGTCGCAGCTGCAGGGCGCGCTGCTCGGCATCGAGGAGATCAACGCGGCCGGCGGCATCGACGGCCGCGAGCTGGTGGCGGTGCGCCACGACCCGCAGTCGAACCCGGCGCGCTATGCGCAGCTGGCCGAGAAGCTGATCGTGCAGGACCGGGTCAACGTGATCTTCGGCTGCTACATGTCGAGCAGCCGCAAGGCGGTGATCCCGGTGATCGAGAAGTGGAACAAGCTGCTGTTCTATCCGACGCTCTACGAGGGCTTCGAGTACTCGGGCAACGTGATCTACACGGGCGCTGCGCCCAACCAGAACAGCGTGCAGCTCGCCGAGTTCATGACGACGAACTTCGGCGCGCGGGTCTACCTGATCGGCTCCGACTACATCTACCCCTACGAGTCGAACCGGATCATGGGCGAGCTGGTGATGCAGCGCCCCGGCAGCGAAAAACTCGGCGAGCACTATGCGGCGCTCGACGCGACCGAGAAGGACTACCGGGCCATCATGGCCGACATCCGCGACAAGCAGCCCGACTTCATCTTCTCGACGGTGGTGGGCGACTCCACCGCGAGCCTGTACCGCGCCTATGCCGAGGCCGGCTTCGACCCGAAGCGCATGCCGATCGCGAGCCTCACGACCTCCGAGGCCGAAATCTCGCAGATGGGGCGCGGGGTGGCGACAGGGCACTTCACGGCGGCACCCTACTTCCAGTCGATCGACTCGCCGGCCAACCAGCGCTGCCTGGCGCAGCTGCGCGCGCGCTTCGGCGACGGCTGCGTACCCAACCTGTGCTGGGAAGCGGCCTACTTCCAGATGCACATCTACGCCAATGCCTTCGCGCAGGCGGGCAGCGACGGCATCGCGGAGATCCTGCCGCACATCCTGGGGGCCGAGTTCGATGCGCCGCAGGGGCGGGTGAAGATCGACCCGTCGAACCACCACACCTGTCTCTATCCGCGCATCGGGCGTGTGGATGCGCAGGGGCAGTTCACCATCGTTCGTCAGGCGACGCGTGCCGTGTATCCCGATCCGTATCTGGTGACGCATTCGCTCGGGGACTGGACTGCGCGGCTCGATACGCTGGAGGTTTAGGGTGGAACGTGCTTTCTACCGTTGTGAGGGGGCTCACGCCGACGGGGTACTCCCCTCCGCGAATGTCCCCCGGCCTGCGGCCTCCTCCTTTATTTCGCTGCGGGGAGTACCCCATCGACGTGAGCCTGGACGCGGCCGTAGAACCGGCTGCACAACGACTGCGCCCACGTGCACAGGGCAGTGGGTGCTTCCCGCAGCGAAATTAAGGAGGAGCCCGAAGGGCGGGGGACATTCGCGGAGGGAAGTACCCGCTGTCCTGTGCACGCGCCCCGAACAACAGCCTCAACACAAAAACCAACAAAAACAAGAGGCCTGAAGGTGGAAAGCCCCCCCAAGAGACATACCCTGCGCGTGACCCCACCGCAGCTCAAAGAACTGCGCCTGCTGAAGATCGCGGTCATCCACCCCGACGACAGCGACGGCCGTCAGCTCACCCAGCAGCTGCAGCGCATCGGCTGCCAGGTGCAGGCCTTCTGGCCGCCGGTGCAGGCACTGCCCGAGGGCATCGACGTGGCTTTCATGGCGGTACAGCCCGACTTCATCAACCTGCGCTTCGAGTGGACCAAGAGCGAGGACGCGCCGGCCATCATCGCCGTCGTGACCTACGAGAACCCGACCATCGTCGAGGCCGTGCTCGAGATCGGCGCCAAGGCCGTGCTGCCCTCGCCGGTGCGCTCCTTCGGACTGTTGTCGGCGCTGGTGGTGGCGCGCGAGGCGCACAAGCAGAACCGCTCGCTCGCGCGGCGCCTGCGCAAGACCGAGGCCAAGCTGCTGGGCGTGCGCCAGCTCGCGGAGGCCAAGGCGATTCTCATGAAGACGCATGGCGTGTCGGAGGGTCAGGCCTACGACCTGATCCGCGAGCAGGCGATGAGCAAGCGCACCACCATGGAAGAGATCGCGGCCGCCATCGTCAACGCCAACGAGATCCTCTCGCTCGGCGCGCGCAAGCCCGAGGCGTCGTAAAGCCTCTCAGGTCTGGCGGAACCCCGCCAGCACCTCGAGCACCCGCAGCGTGGCGCCGTCGAGCAGCGCGCGCGGCCGGTGCGCGATGCCCAGGCGGCGCGTGAGCTTCGGCACGATCGGCAGGACCTGCAGGCGCTCGCCGAGCGCCGCGTCGGTCGTCGGCTGCAGCGGCAGCAGCGCGGCGCCATAGCCGGCTGCCACCAGGCTGCGGATGGCCGCGTCGTAGTTGAGCTCGATGCGCGCGCGCGGCGCGAAGCCCCCGGCCGCGAACCACTCCATCGTGAGCCGGTACATGTGGGTGGTCGCGTCGTTGAAGATCAGCGGCTGCTCGGCCAGCCAGGCCGGCGTGACGCGCCTGGGCGCCTTCGTGCGCTGCGGCACGAAGGCCATCATCGGCTGCGTGCGCCAGGGCGTGAACACCAGGTCGCGCAGCGGCGGCTGCGGCAGCGCCACCAGGCCGATGTCGAGCGTGCCCGCGGCCAGCCTCGCCAGCGCCTCGCCCGAGCCGAGGATCGCCACCTCGACGTCGATGCCCGCGTCCTGCGCGCCCAGCGCCTCGAGCACCTGCGGCAGCAGGTCGACCACCACGCCGGTCGACGTGCCCAGCCGCACGCGGCCGCTGCGGCCCTCGGCCTGCCGCTTGACCGCGTCGAGCGCATCGTCGGTGTCGCGCAGCAGCTTGCGCCCGCGCTCCACCAGCGCCGCGCCGGCCGCCGTGGGCGTGATGCCGCGCGCGCCGCGCACCACCAGCTTGGCATCGAGCCGCGACTCGAGTTCGGAGACATGCAGGCTGACCGTGGGCTGCGCGAGGTGCAACGCCTGCGCCGCGGCCGAGAAGCTGCCGAGGTCGGCGATCGCGATCAGGGTGCGCAGCTGGTCGAGGTTGAGGTGGCGCATGGGCGTCGAATCAGGAAAGCTGATGAGAAGGCTCAGAAATCTCAACTTCCACAATAGCACGGGGATGCCGAAGATGAGCGCACCGACACCGCAACCCCCAGGAGCCCATCGTGAAGACCGCATCGTCCCCGAGCTTTCGCCAACGCCTTCTGCATGCCCTGCGCGGCTGGCGCCGGCACGCGGCGAATCGCCGCCGGGCCCGTGCCGATGCGTGCCAGCTCGCCGGCATGAGCGAGCACGACCTGCGCGACCTCGGCGTCGGCCGCAGCGAGCTGCCGGGGCTGATGCAGCCCGCGCCCTCGCACTGCGAGCACGGCCACCGCGCAAGCTGAAGGAAGCGCGCCCCGGCCCTTGCCGCGGCCTCGATTTGAGGTCCAATGCGGGGCGTGCCAAGTCCCGCTTCCGCTTCATCCCCGCTCGTCGTCGAGCTCACCTCCCCGCAGTCGGTCGACGGCCGGCGCGCGGCCTTCCAGTCGCTGTGGCTGCTGGTGCGCATGCGCCATGCGCACGACAGCCAGACCCCGATGGTGCGGCTGGCCGACCTGCGCGGCGAGGTGTCGGACGCGAGCACGCTGCGCATGGTCGTGAGCCGTGCCTTCCGCGACTTCAAGGCCTGGGGCATCGAGGTCGGCTGGGGCGAGGACAGCACGCGCGAGCCGCGCTTCCTCAACGCCGAGCGGCGCAGCCAGGGCCCGTTCTGGCTGCCGCCGGCCGAGGCGCGGCGCGTGCGCTGCGAGGTCGAGGGGCGCGCCGCCAGCGCGGCCGAGATCGCCTCGTTCCTCGGCCTGCGCGCACGCACGGGCGCCTCGGCCGGCGCTTCGGCGCCGCCCGAAGCGGTGCACCTGCAGGACGCGGCCTTCTGGAAGCAGCTCGTGTCCGCGCAGCGGGCCGCGCGCCAGGGCCGGCTGATGACGCCGGTGGCCGCCGGTGCCGGCGACGGCGCCGGCCAGCCGAGCGCGCTCGAATCGATACGGCTCGCGGGCACGCTCGCGGCCAGCGGCTTCCAGCGCGCGCTGGTCACGCTCAACGAGGCCATGCTGTGGCGCCGCCTCGGCGACAACGAGCAGGCGCGCCGCCAGCTCGAGGCGCTCAAGAAGCAGCGCCTGGCGCACCACGTGGCGGGCAACGACTACCTCGGCGCGATGGAATGCATCGTCTCGGCCTGGTGCGCCTACACCGCGCGCGACCTGCCGCTGGCGCAGTCGCTGCTCGGCGGCATGGCCGACGACCCGGCGCGCAGCGTAGTGCTGCGCCACCATCCCGACGTGCGCTTCGAATGGTGCAACCTGTGGGCGCTCGGTTGCCGCTCGCGCGCGCTGGCGCTCGCGGCCGAGGATGCGCCGGCCGCCAGCCTGCTCGCCGAGGAATCGCTGCGCCGCTTCGGCGACGCGCTGACCGCGGCCTTCGAGTCGCATTCCTTCGATGCCGCCCAGCACGTGGCGGCCAATCTCGGCATGGCGGTGTGGCTGTTCGACCGCGTGGGCCTCGCGCTGCCCGCGCTCCCCTCGGCGCCGGCGGCCGGCCCGAAGCGGCGCGGCGATGCCTCGGCAGCGTCCGACACCACGCGCCATGCCGTGCAATGGATCGCCTTCAGCGAATGGCTGTGCGGCCAGGCCGACGGCCAGGGCCGCTCGGCCTGGAACGCGATCTACCTGATGCGCATCGCGCGCGGCCACTGCGGCGCCGAGCCCCGGCCCACGCTCGCGCAGTTCCGCGCCCAGGCGCCGCTCGACCCGGCCGCGATCTCGGCGCTGGCCGGTCCGCTCGCCGATGCCTTCGACGCCACGCACTGGCCCGCGCGCTGGGTCGAGGTGGCGCAGGCGCGGCTGGCCGACCACCAGGCCGGCCGGCGCCGCTACCCGGGCCTGCAGCATTGCAGCCTGCTGTTCGAGCATGCGTGGTACGCCGCCCATGCGGGCGACCTGAAGGCGGCCGAGCGCTCGCTCGCCACCTTGCGCGAAGCGCTGCCGCAGCTGGTGCCCAGCGACCGCGCCTACTTCGCCGAGTCGTGGAACGACGGCCTGCCGGCCGAACTGGTGCTCGAGGCGAAGCCCCCGCGACGGCCGGCGGCGCGGCCGAGGAAGGCCGCGCGCTGAAGCGGCCTCAGCCGCGCGCCGCGACGCAGTCGATCTCGATGTCGAAGGGCCCGAACCAGGCCGGCACGCAGACGAAGATGCGCGCCGGCGGCGACTCGGGAAAGTAGCGCGCATAGACCGCGTTGACCGCGGCGAACTTCTCCGCCGAGGTGCAGTACACGTTGCACTTGAGCGCATTCGCGAGCGACGAGCCCGCCGTCTCCAGGCACAGCTTCAGCTGTTCGAGCACCAGCTCGGCCTGCCGCTCGACCGAGGCGCCGACCGCCACCTGCCCGGTCTCGGGATCGAAGGGCGGCAGGCCCGAGACATAGACGGTGTCGCCATGGCGCGTGACGATGGAGGCCGGTGCCTTCCAGCGATCGAGCCAGGTGGAGAGGGGTTCGACACGGATGACTTCGCGCGCGGACATGGGAATCCTTCTGTTGCGGTGGATGACGATGACCGCGATGGTGCGGCCTTCGTCCCCCGCACGCTTCGTCCCGCGACGAAGCGTTCAGCCGCCCGTGCCCATGCCCAATGCCAGCCGCACGCGCTCGCGCAGCACCGGCAGCACCTCGCTCTCGAACCACGGATGGCGCTGCTGCCAGCCGGTGTTGCGCGGCGAGGGATGCGGCAGCGGGATGACGCGCGGCGCGAATTCCGCGAAGGCGCGCACGGTCTCGGTCACGCCGTCGCGCGCCCGGCTGCCCAGGTGGCGGCGCTGCGCGTACTGGCCGATCAGCAGCGTGAGCTCGACGCGCGGCATCTGCGCCAGCAGCCGCTCATGCCACAGCGGCGCGCACTCCTTGCGCGGCGGCAGGTCGCCGCTGGTGCCGCGGCCCGGGTAGCAGAAGCCCATGGGCACGAGCGCGATGCGCGAGGCGTCGTAGAACAGTTCGCGCTCCACGCCGAGCCAGCGCCGCAGCTGGTCGCCGCTGCGGTCGTCCCAGGGCACGCCCGTGCGGTGCACCGTCATGCTCGGGGCCTGGCCGACGATCAGCAGCCGCGCCTGCGCGCCGGCCTGCACCACCGGGCGCGGGCCCAGCGGCAGATGCACCTCGCAGACGCGGCAGGCGCGGATCTCGGCGAGCAGCGGCTCCACGCGCTTCAGCGGCCGAAGGGCTTGAAGAAGGCGTTGAGCTCGGCCCCGGGCGCGGCGTCGGCGAAGCCGTCGAAGCGGCCCTCGTCGGCCAGCGTGCGCGCGGCGCGGATGAAGCCGCCCCAGGCCGCGCGCGCCATCGCGCCGCCCACGCTGACGCGGCGCACGCCGAGTGCCTCGATGTCCTTCATCGTGAGTTCGCTGGTCGCGCCGACCAGCAGGTTCACCGGCTTGGGCGCGACCGCCGCGACCACGGCCGCGATCTGCTCGCGCGTCTTGATGCCGGGCGCGTAGAGGCAGTCGGCGCCGGCCTCGGCATAGGCCCTGAGGCGCGCGATCGCATCGTCGAGGTCGGGTCGGCCGGCGAAGAAGTTCTCGGCGCGGCCGACCAGCAGCGTGTCGCCGCCCGCCGCATCGATGGCGCCGCGCGCGGCGCGCATGCGCTCGACCGCGACCTCGATGGGGAACAGCGGCGCGTCGGGGTTGCCGGTCGAGTCCTCGATCGACAGGCCGGCCACGCCGGTCTCGACCGCGAGCCGCACGCTCCGGGCCACGGCCTGCGGATCGGCGCCGAAGCCGTTCTCGAAGTCGGCATTGACCGGCAGCGAGGTGGCCGCCACCAGTTCGCGCAGGTGCGCGAGCACCGCGTCGCGCGCGATGGCGCCGTCGGCCTGGCCGTGCGACCAGGCGAAGCCCGAGCTGGTGGTGGCAAGCGCCTTGTAGCCCAGGCCTTCGAGGTAGCGCGCGCTGCCGGTGTCCCAGGGGTTGGGGATGACGAAGCAGCCCTGGGCATGCAGCGCGCGGAAGGCCGCGCGTTTCTCGGCGACGGTGGGGTTCGTGGGGGTCATGGAGTCTCTTCCTTCTTTCGATGAAATTCGATGCCGGGGCGGCGAAGGGCGCGAAGCCGTTCAGGATAAGCCAGCGCCCGGCTGCGGAGCGCCGGGCGGATGGGCCAGCAGGTGGTCGATGAAGGCGCGCACCGCCGGCAGCATGCCGCGGCGCGTGGCGAAGGCCGCCTGGATCTCGCTCGCGGTGCAGGCCCAGTCGGGAAACAGGCGCACCAGGCGGCCCTCGCGCAGCGCGTCGCGGCACAGGATCTCGGGCAGCAGCGCCACGCCCAGGCCCTGCAGCGCCACGTGCCGGAGCGCGAACATGTCGTCGGTGACCAGGCGCGGCACGAAGCCCAGCTCGTGCACCTGCTTTCCCTGCTCCAGCCGCCACAGGTGGCGCTCGCCGGTGTCGGGCAGCGAGAGCATCGGCCAGGCGGCCAGGTCGTCGAGGCTCGCGGGCGTGCCCAGGCGCTCGAGCAGCGCCGGGCTCGCGAGCAGCACGTCGACCGTGCGGCCCAGCGGCCGCGCGACCAGGCTCGAGTCCTCGAACGGCGGGCGCCGCACGCGCAGCACCACGTCGACGTTCTCCTGCAGCGGATCGACGCGCCGGTGGCTCACTTCCAGCGAGAGCCGCACCTCGGGAAAGGCGCGCATGAAATCGGGGATCAGCGGCGTGAGCCAGAACTGCGCGAGCGTGAAGGGCGCGCTCACGCGCAGCGGCCCCTGCGGCCGCGCGACGGCCTGGCGCACCACGTCGAAGGCCTCCTCGCCCGCGGCCACCGTGGCCTGGCAGCGCTCGTAGAACTGCTCGCCGACATGGGTCAGCAGCAGCCGGCGCGAGCTGCGCTGCAACAGCCGCACGCCCAGCCGTTCCTCGAGCTGCGCGACGCGGCGGCTCAGGCGCGACTTGGGAATGCCCAGGTGCCGGCTCGCGGCGCTGAAGCCCTGCTGCTGCACCACGTGCGCGAACAGCGCGAGGTCGTTGAAATCGTCCATGTCTCCTGTTCCGCTGGCAGAACGATCCGTTCTTTTTCGGCGGATTGTTGTCGCTTCGTTCCATCAGCATCATCGATCGCCTCGTATCGGTCAATGTCCACGCCCATGAAAATCGCCAGCTTCCATCACCGCGGTGCCCTTCGCTTCGGCGTGGTCCGAAACGACGAAGTGCTCGACGCCAGCGCCCTGCCCGGCGCGCCGGCCGGCGTGCGCGAGCTGCTGGCGCGCGGCGACGAGGGCCTGGCCTGGCTGCGCGCGGCCATCGAGACGGCGCCGCGCCTGCCGCTGGCCGATGTGAAGCTCGCGGCGCCGGTGCCCGCGCCGCGCAAGTTCCTCGGTCTCGGCGGCAACTACGCCTCGCACCTCGAGGAGGCCGCGAAGCTGGGCCTCGTGCGGCCGCCGGGACAGGTGTGGTTCAACAAGCAGGTGTCGTGCGTGGCCGGCCCCTTCGACGAGGTGCACCGGCCGCGCGTGTCGGCGCAGTTCGACTACGAGGGCGAGCTCGGCGTGGTCATCGGCCGGCGCTGCCGCCATGTGCGCGCCGAGGAAGCGATGGCCATGGTCGCGGGCTACGTCGTGATCAACGACATGAGCGTGCGCGACTGGCAGCTGCGCGCGCCCACGCACACCCTGGGCAAGTCCTTCGACACCCACGGCCCCTTCGGCCCCTGGCTGGTGACGCGCGACGAGATTGCCGACCCGCATGCGCTGCGGCTGCGCACCTGGGTCAACGGCGAGCTGCGCCAGGACGGCAACACCGCCCAGATGATCCATCGCATCGAGGCCATGCTGGTCGAGCTGAGCACCGCCTTCACGCTCGAGCCCGGCGACGTGCTGAGCACCGGCAGCCCCGCGGGCGTCGGCGGCCTGATGGACCCGCCGCGCTACCTGGTGGCGGGCGACGTGGTGCGCGTGGAGATCGAGGGCATCGGCCACATCGAGAACCGCGTGGTGGAAGAACCCCTGGAGACCGCCCGATGAACGACCCCAAGCGCGCCCTGCCCGACCTCGCCTCCTCCGCATTGCGGCCCGTGAAGCTCGCCCACGTGGTGCTGCGCGTGGCCGAGCTCGCGCGTTCGCGCGCCTGGTACCTCGCGGTGCTGCAGGCGCGCGTGGCCTTCGAGAACGAGATGCTGTGCTTCCTGAGCTACGACGACGAGCACCACCGCATCGGCCTGATCGCGCGCCCCGACCTGGGCCGCGAGGCCGATGCGAACACCGGGCTCGAGCACATCGCCTTCACCTACGGCTCGCTGGCCGCGCTGCTCGCCAACCACCGGCGGCTGGCCGCGCTCGGCATCGTGCCCTACTGGTGCATCAACCACGGGCCGACGATCTCGATGTACTACCGCGACCCCGACGGGCATCGGCTCGAGCTGCAGCACGATGTGTTCGAGACCGCCGCCGAGGTCGATGCCTTCTTCGCGGGCGGCGCCTATGCCGAGAACTTCATGGGCGTGGTGTTCGACCCCGCGGACCTGGCCGCGCGCTTCGAGGCCGGCGAGCCGCTGGCCTCGCTGACCGCGCGGCCCGGCCTGCCAGTAGGCAAGGGGCCGTGGGACATGTTCGTGCCCTGACAAGGTGTGGGGCGGGCTCAGCACTCGACCACATTGACCGCGAGCCCGCCGAGCGAGGTCTCCTTGTAGGTCGACTTCATGTCCTCGCCGGTCTGCTTCATGGTGCGGATCACGGCGTCGAGCGAAACGTAGTGGCTGCCGTCGCCGCGCAGCGCCATGCGCGCCGCGTTGATGGCCTTCACCGCGCCCATGGCATTGCGTTCCACGCAGGGGATCTGCACCATGCCGCCGACCGGGTCGCAGGTCAGGCCGAGGTTGTGCTCCATGCCGATCTCGGCCGCGTTCTCGACCTGCGCCGGCGTGCCGCCGAGCACCGCGGCCAGCGCGCCGGCCGCCATCGAGCAGGCCACGCCGACCTCGCCCTGGCAGCCGACCTCGGCGCCCGAGATCGAGGCGTTGGTCTTGTAGAGCATGCCGATCGCCGCGGCCGTGAGCAGGAAGTCGACGATGCCCGCGTCGCTCGCATTCGGCACGAAGCGCTGGTAGTAGTGCATCACGGCCGGCACCACGCCGGCCGCGCCGTTGGTGGGCGCGGTCACCACGCGGCCGCCGGCCGCGTTCTCCTCGTTCACGGCCATCGCGAAGGCATTGACCCAGTCCATGGCCGCGAGCGGATCGGCCGCGCCGGCCTGCGCCAGCAGCTCGCGGTGCAGCTCGCCCGCACGCCGGCGCATGCGCAGCGGGCCGGGCAGCGCTTGGGCGGCCAGCGGGTTGTCGATGCCGAAGCCGCGCTGCACGCACTGCTGCATCACGCCCCAGATGCGCAGCAGGCCCGCGCGCACCTCGGCCTCGGGGCGCCAGGCGCATTCGTTGCGCAGCACCAGCGCGGCCACCGAGAGGCCGTTCTCCCGGCATTGCGCCATCAGTTCGTCGCCCGTCGAGAACGGATGCGGCACCGCCACCGCCGCGGTCTGGGCCACGGCCTGGCCGCCCTCGACGACGAAGCCGCCGCCGACCGAGAAATAGCCGCCCTCGGCGAGCACCGCATCGTCGGTGGCGAAGGCCGTGAAGCGCATCGCGTTGGGATGCTCGGGCAGCGACTCCTCGCCGCGAAACACGATGTCGCGCACGCGGTCGAAGGCGATCGGCGTGGTCCCCAGCAGCATCAGCGTGCCGGTGCGGCGCAGCGCCTCGAGCCGCGGCTGCACGGTCTCGGGCCGCACCGTGTCGGGCGCGTCGCCGAACAGGCCGAGGATCACGCCCTGGTCGGTCGCATGGCCGTGGCCGGTGGCGCCGAGCGAGCCGAACAGGTCGACGCGCAATCGCGCGACGCGCGCGAGCAGGCCCCGCTGCTCGAGCGAGCGCGCGAACAGCAGCGCCGCGCGCATCGGGCCCACGGTGTGCGAGCTCGAGGGCCCGATGCCGATCTTGAAGATGTCGAAGGCGGACAGCATCAGCGCATCATGCGGCCGGAAGCTGCTGCTTGACCAGTGCCACCCAGTAGGCCGCGCCCAGCGGCAGGATGTTGTCGTTGAAGTCGTAGTAGGGGTTGTGCACGTTCGGATCGTTCGGGCCCTCGCCCGCGCCGATGCCGATATAGGCGCCCGGACGCTTCTGCAGCATGAAGGCGAAGTCCTCCGAGCCCATGGCCGGCGGGATGTCGGTCAGCACCTGTTCGCGCTCGACCAGGCTGGCGGCCGCGGCGATCGCCGCATCGGTCTCGGCCGGCGTGTTGACCACGCCCGGATAGCCGCGGCGGTAGTCGAGCGCGACCTTGGCGCCGTGGGTGGCGGCCACGCCCTCGCAGATCTGCTGCATCGCGGCCTGGGTCTTGTCCTGGATCGCGGCGTCGAGCGTGCGCACGGTGCCGCGCAGCACCACGGTCTCGGGGATCACGTTCCAGGTGTCGCCGCCATGGATCTGCGTGACGCTGACCACGGCCGAGTCGGTGGCGCCGGTGCGGCGGCTCACGATGGTCTGCAGCGCATTGATGAGCTGCGCCGAGACCACCACCGAGTCGATGCCGGTCTCGGGCATGGCGCCATGGCTGCCCTTGCCGGTGACCACGATCTCGAAGGTGTCGAGGTAGGCCGTCATGGTGCCCTTGCGGATCGCGAAGCGGCCGCGCGGCAGGCTCGGGAAGTTGTGCATGCCGTAGACGGCATCGGCGGGGAACTGGTCGAACAGGCCTTCCTCGACCATCACGCGGCCGCCGCCCTCGTTCTCCTCGGCCGGCTGGAACACGAAGTGCACCGTGCCCTTGAAGGGCTTGTGGCGCGACAGGTGCTCGGCCGCGCCGAGCAGCATCGCGGTGTGGCCGTCGTGGCCGCAGGCGTGCATCTTGCCCACGCACTTCGAGGCATGGGCCTGCGTGCCCAGCTCCTGCATGTTGAGCGCGTCGAGGTCGGCGCGCAGCGCGATGCTCGGACCGTCGCCGTTCGAAAGCGTGCCGACCACGCCGGTGCCGGCCAGGCCGCGGTGCACCGGCAGGCCCATCAGCATCAGCGCGTTGGCGACCACGTTGGCGGTGCGGTGCTCCTCGAATGCGGTCTCGGGATTGGCGTGGATGTCGCGGCGCCAGGCCTGCATGCGCGCGCGGGTGTCTTCGGCGATTTCGGGGTCGCGGTACATGGTGGGGTTCTCTCGTGGGGTCAGTGGAAGAATTCGGCGATCAGGGTAGCGCCAAGGAAGGTACCGGCCGTGGCGGTCAGCGACACCACCACGATGCGCCAGCCGAGCTGGCGGAACACCGGCAGGTCCTTCGCCACCGAGAAGCCGGCCAGCGCCAGCACCGGCGTGGTGAAGGCCAGGAAGTTGAGCTTGGCGGTGAGCGCGATCAGCGCGTCGGAGAACGGCAGCAGGCCCGGGATGCCCACCACCGTGGCCACCACCGACAGCACCAGCACCATCGGCAGGCGCGGCACCAGGCGCTTGAGGCCCTCGACCGCCAGCGCGATCGCCACCACGGCCAGCATGCCCTCGAGCGAGACCAGGAGCGGCACCTTGTAGGTCAGCGAATTGCCGATCAGCACGCCGCCGCCCACCACGGCCCAGGCGATCAGCGTGTCGCGCAGCGGCAGCGCGCCGCCATGCGCCACGCTGACCTGCGACATGGCGGAGGTGCCCGCATCGGTCGCGCCGCGCTTCGAGAAGCGGCCCAGCACCGGCTCGAGCTTGCCGTAGAGCCACGAGCACAGCGGCAGCGAGAGGAACAGCGTGAAGTAGAAGCCCGCGACGGTGGTCAGCAGGTTCGAGGCGGCGGCGATGGCCGTGAGCTGCGGCAGCATCTCGGCCGGCTGCTGCGCGGCGATGGCGCCGAGCGCGGCCGCCATCAGGCTGCCCGAGCCCACGCCGGCGCCCATGGCCAGCGAGCGCGGATCGAAGACGTGCAGGCTGGCGATGAAGCCCGCCAGCACCGCGATGAACAGCGCGCCCAGCACGGTGCCGGTGATGTATTCGGCCAGCACGCCGCGGCCCTCGGGCGAGGCCATGCCGTACTTCTCGCCGATGATCACGAGGTTGCCCTCGCGCCCCACCGAGAAGGTGGCGCCCACGGCCTCGCGCTTGATGCCCAGCAGCAGCGCCAGCGGCAGGCCCAGCGCCAGGGTGCCGAGCGCATGGCCGAACTCCTGGAACAGCAGCGCCCAGCCGGCCTGCTTGACCTGCGGCAGCGCGGCGCCGACCGTGAGGCCCAGCTTCACCACGAACAGCAGCAGGCCGGCGTTGAGCAGGCCGCCCGCGAAGGACTGCTCGGCGGTGGCGACGCGCGCCACGCCCGGTACGCGGCGGTACGCGATGCCCCAGATCGCGGCGATCAGCAGCGCCCACAGCATCGGCAGCAGCGCCACCTTGCCCGGGCCGACGCTGAACTGCACCGGGCCGACCAGCTCGGCCACGGCCACGATGGCCAGCGTGACGGCCACGAGCTTGAGTTTTCCGGAAGCGCCGGAGGGCGCGGCCGTGACGGGAACGGAGGCGGCGGAGGTCATGGTGGGGCGTCGGTCTGGAGCCGTGGGTGAAGCCTTTGCTGGCGGATGGCGGCGAGTTTCTCCATGTAGGCCTATTGCATCAATGACCGCAAATCGGGATATTCGATGCATTGAATGCAACACTCAGGAGACCGGGCATGGACGACAGGCTCGACACGCGCCGCGTGCGCTACTTCATGCAGGTGCTCGAAAGCGGCTCGGTGCGCGGCGCGGCCGACGTGCTCGACATGGACCCCTCGGCCGTCAGCCGCGCGATCGGCATCCTCGAGCAGGAGTGTGGCGTGCCACTGCTCGAGCGCCATGGCCGCGGCGTGGTGCCCACCGACGCGGGCGAGATGCTGGCCGGCTACGTGCGCCGGCAGAACAGCCAGAAGCAGCACCTGATGGCGCAGATGGACAGCATCCGCAAGATCGAGCGCGGCCACATCGACATCGTGGCGGGCGAGGGCTACGTGGACTGGCTGATGCGCCACAGCCTGCGCGAGTTCATGACCACGCATCCGAAGATCACCATCGACCTCGACGTGGCCAGCACCGACGAGATCGTGCGCCGCGTGGTCGAGGAGCGCGCCCACATCGGCATGCTGTTCCAGCCGCCGCGGGACGAGCGGCTGACCTCGCACCAGTCGCATCCGCAGCCGATCCAGGCGCTGGTGCTGCGCTCGCATCCGCTCGCGCAGCTGGGCCGGCCGCTCAAGCTCGCCGACCTGCTGCCCTACCCGGGCGCCACGCTGCACCGCAACTTCGGCGTGCGCCAGCACATCGAGGCGGCCGAGATCAGCGAAGGCGTGCGGCTGCCTTCGGTGCTGACCACCACCTCGTTCAGCGCGCTCGGCCATTTCGTCTCGGCCGGGCTGGGCTACACGCTGGGCACGCGGATCTCGCTGACGCCGAATGCCGACCATCCCGAGCTGATCGAGCTGCCGATGAAGAACCCGCTGCTGTCGCAGGGCCGCTCGCATATCGTGTCGCGCCACGGACGCCTGCTGTCGCCGGCCGCGGCCGAGCTGCTGCGCTGCGTGGTGCGCGACATGAAGCGCTACGCGGACGCCGGGCCGGCCAAGGTTCGCAAGCCGGCGCCACGCGCGCGCGCGGGCTGAGGGGCGCGCGGGGAGATCGTTGCGCGCAGCGGGCTTCGGTGGTCTGATCGCCGCCATGTCCTACCTGCTCCCGCTCTTCGTCCACCTGCTGTGCGCCGCCTTCTGGGTCGGCGGCATGGCCCTCATGCACTTCGCGGTGCGCCCGGCCGCCGTCGCCACGCTCGAGCCGCCGCTGCGCCTGCGCATGATGGCCGCGACCCTGCGGCGCTTCTTCGTCGGGGTCGATGCCTCGGTCACGCTGCTGTTCGTGACGGGCGTGGCGATGATCCTGGCCACGGGCGGCTTCCGCGGCGTGCACTGGCGCGTCGAGGCGATGATGGGCATCGCGATCGTGATGGCCGCGATCTACGTCTACATCCGCGCCTCGGTGTTCCGCGCGATGCGGCGCGCGGTCGACGACGGCGCCTGGCCGGTGGCCGCGGGCCGGCTCGACCTGGTGCGCAAGCTCGTGAGCCTGAACCTGGTGCTGGGCGTGGCGGTGTTCGCGGTCGCGGTGCTCGGGCGCGGTTAGGCCGCTGGCCCCTTGAGCTCGACGCCGTTGCCGTCGGGGTCGCGCAGGTAGATCGAGGGCCCCGTGCCCTCGGCCCCGTAGTTGTTCTGCACCTCGCCATCGACCTCGACGCCATGGCGCGCCATGCGCTCGCGGATCGCGGCCTCGTCGAAGGGCTCGATGCGCAGGCACAGGTGGTCGAGGTTGCGGCCTTCGCGGCCGGCCAGCGCGCCACCCGCGCGACCCAGCTTGCCGTCGTGCGCGACGAGGTCGATCAGGCTCGCGCCCGCGCGCAGGTGCACCAGACCGAGGTCGTCGCGCCGCTTGTCGACCGTGCAGCCGAGCACGCCGACATAGAAGGCGATGGAACGCTCGGCATCGCGCACGCGCAGCACCACGTGATCGATGCGCCGCAGCGCGAACGGCGCGGCATCGGAAGGATCGTGCGGGCGGGTCATGCCCGCCAGTGTGTCAGACCACGCCCGAGGCGCGCAATGCCTCGAAACGCGCCGCGTCGATGCCCATCTCGGCGAGCACCTCGCGCGTGTGCTGGCCCAGCGCGGGCGGCGCGCGGCGCAGCACCGGCGGCGTGGCCGACAGGCGCAGCGGGCTCGCCACGCCGGTGATGGCCGTGATGCCGTCGCCCGCGTCGCGCGGCAGCGTGACCGCGAGGCCGCGCGCCTTGACCTGCGCATCGTCGAAGGCCTGCGCGATGTCGTTGATCGGGCCGCAGGGCACGGCCTTGTCCTCGAGCAGCGCGACCCAGTCGGCCGTGGTGCGCGTGCGCGTGAGCTCCTCCATCATCGGGATCAGCACGCCGCGGTGCTTCACGCGCAGGGTGTTGCTCGCGAAGCGCGCGTCGCTGGCCCAGCCGGGCTGGCCCGCGGCCTCGCAGAAGCGCGCGAACTGGCCGTTGTTGCCGATCGCCAGCAGCATCGCGCCATCCAGCGTCGGGAAGTCCTGATAGGGCGCGAGGCTCGGATGGGTGTTGCCCTGGCGCGCCGGCGCCTTGCCGGTGTTGAGGAAGGCGCTGGCCTGGTTGGCGAGGATCGCCATGCCCACGTCGAGCAGCGCCATGTCGATGTGCTGGCCTTCGCCAGTGCGGTGCCGCACCTGCAGCGCGGCGAGGATCGCGGTGCTCGCGTAGACGCCGGTGAAGATGTCGGTGAGCGCGACGCCCACGCGCAACGGGCCGCCGCCGGGCTCGCCGTCGGGGCGGCCGGTGATGCTCATCATGCCGGTCATGGCCTGGATCATCAGGTCGTAGCCCGCGCGCTCGGCATAGGGGCCGTCGTTGCCGAAGCCGGTGACGCTGCAGTAGATGAGCCGCGGGTTGGCACGGCGCAGCGTCTCCTGGTCGAGGCCGTACTGCTTCAGGCCGCCGGTCTTGAAGTTCTCCACCACCACGTCGGCCTGCGCCGCCATCTGCCTGAGCAGCGCCTGGCCGTCGGGCGTGGCCATGTCGATGGTGACCGAGCGCTTGTTGCGGTTGCAGGCGGTGAAGTAGCTGGCCTGGTCGCTGTCGTTGCCGTTCGCGTCCTTCACGAAGGGCGGGCCCCAGGTGCGGGTGTCGTCGCCGACGCCGGGACGCTCGATCTTGACGACATCGGCGCCCAGGTCCGCGAGGATCTGCGTGCACCACGGGCCCGCGAGCACGCGGGACAGATCGAGAACCTTGATGCCGTCGAGGGCTGCTTGGGTCATGGCGATGCGGATGGAATTCGGGCTGCCCGGACGCGAAGAACGCGAAGGTTCCGCGAAGGGCGCAAAAGATTCATTTCAAGGAAGATGGACTTCCTTTCGCGTCCTTCGCGAATCCTTCGCGTCCTCTGCGTCCGGAAGTCCGTGTCTGGCTTCAGTTCGCGAACGCGGCGATGCCCGTGATCGCGCGACCGAGGATCAGCGCATGGATGTCGTGCGTGCCTTCGTAGGTGTTCACGACCTCGAGGTTCACGAGGTGGCGCGCCACGCCGAACTCGTCGCTGATGCCGTTCCCACCCATCATGTCGCGCGCCAGGCGGGCGATGTCGAGGGCCTTGCCGCAGTTGTTGCGCTTCATGATCGAGGTGATCTCGACCGCGGCCGTGCCTTCGTCCTTCATGCGGCCCAGGCGCAGGCTGCCCAGCAGGCCCAGCGAGATCTCGGTCTGCATGTCGGCCAGCTTCTTCTGGATCAGCTGGTTGGCGGCCAGCGGGCGGCCGAACTGCTTGCGGTCCAGCGTGTACTGGCGCGCGCGGTGCCAGCAGTCCTCGGCGGCGCCGAGCGCGCCCCACGAGATGCCGTAGCGGGCGCTGTTGAGGCAGGTGAACGGACCCTTGAGGCCCTGTACCTCGGGGAAGGCGTTCTCCTCGGGGCAGAACACGTTGTCCATCACGATCTCGCCGGTGATGCTGGCGCGCAGGCCGACCTTGCCGTGGATCGCCGGGGCGCTCAGGCCCTTCATGCCCTTCTCGAGCACGAAGCCGCGGATCGGGCCGACGGCGCCGCTCTCGCTGACTTCCTTGGCCCAGACCACGAACACGTCGGCGATCGGCGAGTTGCTGATCCACATCTTGCTGCCGGTGAGCGCGTAGCCGCCCGGCACCTTCTTGGCGCGCGTGGCCATGCTGCCGGGGTCGGAACCATGGTCGGGCTCGGTCAGGCCGAAGCAGCCGATCCATTCGCCGGTGGCGAGCTTGGGCAGGAACTTCTGATTCTGGC